>OBUZ01000245.1_pt1 | contig 43253 bp, 66 predicted proteins | sample 1494961 | NCBI WGS metagenome assembly OBUZ01 (sample SAMEA2579939, study PRJEB22360) | human gut metagenome | biome: human gut; feature: human-associated habitat; material: faeces | place: Denmark | collected 2008/2010
TTTATTGTTATACAATTAAGGTAATGGATAGCCTCTACTTTTCATTTTCAATCTTTCACCTCAAATAAAAAAAGTTTTAAAATCCGTACAAAATAGTATTGACAAGTTCTGAAAACCGTACTATAATAAGCCTATAAGGTTCGGAAATCAAAACAAATAGGCAACTCTATTTTGTAGAATATATCTGGTAAATATATTATATCTGATTTCCGAACTAATTACAATAGTAAAATTCGGAAATGAGGTGAAAAAATGTATGAAAAATACGTTAGCTTAAGAAGTGAAAAGGGCGTAACGGATTATAGAGTGTCCGAAGATACTGGAATTACAAAATCAACGTTCTCGGACTGGAAATCGGGCAGAAGCACTCCAAAAGTAGACAAGCTAAAAATTCTAGCAGATTACTTCAATGTATCAGTAGATTATTTTCTTGAGTAGAAAGGAGATCAAATGAACGAATTAATCAAAATTGGAAATCAACAGATTTCAACAAAGGAATTTAAAGGTCAGAGAGTAGTTACTTTAAAAGATATTGACCTTGTACATGAAAGACCTGAAGGAACTGCACGAAGAAATTTCAATACTAATAAGAAGCATTTGCTTGAAGGCAACGATTACTTCGTACGAAATTCGTTCGAAGCACAAAATGAATTTGGTATTACAGCTCCAAATGGTTTGGTACTTATGACAGAACAAGGATATCTTATGTTAGTCAAATCGTTTACAGATGATTTGGCTTGGGAAGTCCAACGTCAGTTAGTGAATACATATTTCAAAGCAAGTGACTTTATGAAAAATCTTTCTACAGAAATGAAAGCAATTCTTATGCATGATGAAAAGCTTGTGAAAATCGAAAGTCGAATGGATAAGTTGGAGTTTGATATTCCATTGTACGGAAGTGAAGCAGACGAACTTTCCAATCATGTAAAACGAAAAGGTGTGGCAGTTCTTGGTGGGAAGAAATCAGAAGCATACAAGGATAGCAATATCCGTTCAAAAGTGTATCGAGATATTTACGACCAAATTAAGAGAGAGTTTGGAATTTATTCAGATGATGGAAAACCAAAATCATACAAAGCGTTAAAACGTAAGTATATCTATGAAGCTCACGAATGTATTGATATGTACGAAGTACCTACATATCTGAAAGAAATGATTGATAATGCAAATGCACAGATTTCATTAAATGAAATTGCGTAGCAGATTACTTCGGAGTAAGCATTGAGTATTTCTTAGAGTAGGAGGTGGAGAGATGAATGATAGAGAAGAGGTTTTGGAAATGTTGAAAAATTTTCTTGAAAAAGCAACGGGAGACAATTCTACACAAGAAGAAGTAAGAATTATCCCCGATGTTGCTAAGATTCTGTTAGAACATTATTGATTTATTCTGCGTCAACATTGTTGGATTGATAGAGTGTTTCCAATTTGTTGTATATTGCTTCGTACATATCAGCAATGTTTGCTCCTGTTTCAGCATTTGTATAATTAGGAGCTGAGTGTGTTAGCTTGGAAACTACAATATCTTTTGCTAAATTCATGATGAATTGTTTCTCTGACATTCTCATATTTGTCACCGCCTTTCATAAATACTCGGCATTAGCAGATGCCTGTATCTAAAGTATAGGAGATGACAAAGGAAAATACAAGTTAGGAGGTGATAAGCATGAGCGAAATCATACAAGCACCCGCAATCGCAAAGATAGTAGGGTGTCCTGTCCATCAAGTCCGTTACAACATTAAAAATGGATATTGGAAGTTTGCAAGAGTTACAAAGACAGGACAAGCTAAACATCGCTACGAATCTACGATAACGGAAGTAGCAAGATATATCGGTATTAGTAGGGAAGAGGCGATAAAACGATTAGAAGGAGGTGATACATAGTGAACTGGAACAGAAGAAAAGCACTCCCTGATTGGGAGAAGCGTAGAATCCGCAACAGACATGAGAAATATTTGCGTAAGGAAAAAAGAGGAGCTTGCGTAATGGCTCTTTTGGTACTGGCGATAATTGTCGTCGGGATTGTAGGGCAGATAATTTTGATAGGAGGTGTGTAACGATGGAAGAAATCAAGGTAATGCAATTTGAACGCTCGGACATGCTCAGACAACGAAAACTGAAAAAACAGCTGTTAGAGAAAGAGATTCGTGACGAACTGCTGTTCCGCAGAATTATGACAGGCGGTGTGATGGTAATACTCACAATGCTCGGTTTTTTAGCAGGAGAAATTACAGCAGTATCGATTTTACTATAAGAAAGAGCACCCACACGAGCCGGCAAGCTCCAAGGTGCCCAAACAAAATTAATCAATTAAATTGTAAAACAGAAGAGAGGGAAAGTCAATGAATTTGAGACAATGGGTATTAAAACAGTCTGCTTTGTTCAAGGAAATGAAGCTGTATGAAAATTTCGATGATAATATTAAGATATGCACAGGTATTACAAGTGGCGTACATGTGTACAAAGGCTTGGAAGATATGGCGATAGCGGTAGGAGCTGATCTATACATAAACAATTTGGGGCGCGTCGCTTTTAAGTATAACAATGTTGAGTTTTTCCAGCTGGGTTAGGAGGTGCATAGATGGGAAAATATAAGTTCAATGATGATATCCCGGCAGAAGAGGCAGTTGCATTGATTCGTGCGGTAGAGAGATATGCAAATGCGCGTTGTGAAACAGGTAGAATAAGTATAAGTGAGGTTTTCGCAATTTTAGGAATAGAGGAAGTGGAGGAGAAAACGGTGAAAAATAAGAAGGCGAAAGAATTAGTTGTTGGAGATGTGATTCGTATCGAATACGGAGATTATGACAATTTCGTAAATTTCGAAGTTGACCAAGTTGTTAATAAAGGAAATAAAACAGAGGTAAAGTGCCATAAGGGCAGAGTTGAAAATATTTTTTGCTTTGATGCAGAACAGGAAATGGAGTGCGTGTAATGAGTGATGGAAAGATACATATTCCAGCAAGGAAGAAAAGAATGGTAGAGGAGCAAGCGGTTATCCGATTGACCCCACAGGCTTATAACGCTTTGGTGGAAATCTACAACGAATCCACTCTCTCTATGAAAGAGATTGCAAGTTTAATCATTTTAGAATCAGTAGACAGAGTGGTTTATGATAAGGAGGAGACATAAATGAGCAAAGTAATTGCAATAATGGGCGAAAGCGGCGCAGGAAAGACAACTTCCATGCGTAATCTTAACCCGGAAGAAACTTTTTACATTGACTGCGACAAGAAGGGACTGTCGTGGAAAGGTTGGAAAAAACAGTATATCCAAGGAGAAAACTACTACAAAGGAGATACTCCAACAAATGTAATGCAATGCCTGAAAGCATTAAATACTGGAGAAAAGTACAAGAAATTTAAAACCGTTATCGTAGACACGCTTAATGGAATCATGGTTGCGGAAGAGATGCGAAATGTAAAAGTCGCAGGCTACGGAAAATGGACGGACTTAGCATCGTATATTTATGAGATTGTTGATTATGCTCTTTCCATGCGTGACGACCTGACAGTTATTTTCATCTGTCATTCCGAAACAATCTCGGATGATAACGGAATGATTTTCACGAGAATCAAAACAAATGGTCGGAAGCTTGACAAGATTGTACTTGAAAGCAAATTCACAACAGTGTTACTCGCAGAGTGTAAGGACGGAAAGTACATCTTACATACTCACGCAGACCGAAGTTCCGTAAAATCTCCACTTGGAGCATTTGAGGAGAACGAGATTGACAACGACATTGTGGAAGTAATCAAAGCATTGGAGGAATTTTAACATGAAGAAACCGAATAATTATGAAAACACACAGGCACAGGGAGAATTCACTCCAGTAGAACTTGGAGGTCACTATCTTGTAATCAAGGAAGTGTTGGAAATGAAGTCCAAGAACGGAAAAGATATGATTAAAGTATCTTTCGATTTTGCAAAAAATGATAAGCAACCGGGATATTTCGAAAAAGCATTTAGAGACGATATCAGACCGGAAAAGAAGTGGCCGAATCAGGCAACTCAATACATCTTAACAGAAGACGCCGATGGAAATTGCAGTAGGTCATTTAAAACATTTATTACCTGTTTTGCGCATTCAAACGGACTTAAAGAGGACGATGTGAAATGGGGAGATAATTTTGAACAGCAGTTTAAAAACAAAGTAATTGGCGGAGTATTCGGACCGCAGATGGATTATTATAATGGCAAAGAAATTGAAAAACGAGTGCTTCGATGGTTTGTATCCACGGACAAAGTAAAAGATGCACTTATTCCTGATATGTCAGAAACACAAGCTTATAAAAATCGTATGAATGGATATCATCCAAGTGCTACACCTGCAGGAGATGGATTCATGAATATTCCAGACGGAATTAATGAGGAATTACCATTTTTTAGTTAGGAGGAATCAGTGTGCAGATAATGATAGACACGAGAGAAAAGCAGCATGCAATTAAGCGAATATTGTCGGAATTTGAAAAGCACGGTGTTCAAAGTATCTCTTCGAAATTATATGTGGGAGATTATATGTCTTTTGACAATCCACGGCTTATCATTGACCGGAAACAAAATCTTCAGGAGCTATGTGGAAATGTCTGTCAGCAACATGAAAGATTTAAGAGAGAGCTGTTAAGGGCGATGGAGGCCGGAATACAACTTATCATACTAATTGAACATGGACAAGGTATTAACAGTATCGAAGATGTTTACTTTTGGAAAAATCCGAGAAAACATGAGGTTCGATGGAGAATAGTGAACGGAAAGAGAGAAAAATATATTGTGTCTGCTAAGGCAGTAGACGGGAATCAATTATACAAATCTCTTTGTACAATCCGGGACCGATATAATGTCCGGTTTGAATTTTGCGAGAAAAAGGATACCGGAAAGAAAATCATTGAACTACTCGGAGAAACGGTATGAATAAGGACGAAGTAAAACAATCACATAACATGAGGAATGTAGTGGAGAGTTATGGTTTTCGGGTAAACAGGGCGGGATTTATTCCCTGTCCGTTCCATAAAGGCGATCGGGAACCTTCTATGAAAATCTATAAAGATTCGTATCATTGTTTTGGTTGCGGAGCAAGTGGAGATATTTTTTCATTCGTCCAGCGGATGGATCGTTGTGATTTTAAGACAGCGTTTTATAGTCTTGGCGGAACTTATGAACAACCTACTTTTCATTCAAGGTTGTCGGTTTACAAAGCAAAGAAGCAAGCAGAACAACGCGAAAAAGCTAAGGAAAAATTGAGAAGAAGAAAAGAACTCAACAATATGCTGATTGATGTTTATAGGGATTATATGAACAAATCAGAGCCCTACAGTGATGTGTGGTGCGATTGTTGTAATGCCTTACAGTATCAATTGTATGTACATGAATTATTAAACGGAGAAGAGGTGATAACGTGAAGGAATTGAATGAGCTGGATGCAGATTCCATTTTGGATGATGAGGTTTTTATTGAACTGTATGAAATTGAAGACCCAATTGAACGCTCAAAGAGAAAAGTTCAGCTTGGAAGAAGGGCGAAAGTGCTTGGTGTTAAATCCGATTTCGATGAGATGATAAAGGGATATAATCAGGCAGATCGAGAGATGAAGCGTCAAGAAAAAGAGACAAGAGCGGTGTGCTCTCTTGACAATTTCACAAATTTTTCAGGTAAGTACGACAACATGTTTTGCGGCGGTTGGATTGCAAATGATACCGGAATTTATGCTCAGACATCCGGTGGGATCGAAGAAGTGGCGTGTTATCACCCAATTCTCCCAGTAGAGCGGTTAAAAAATCTTGAAACAGGAGAAGAGCAGATAAAGCTTGCATACAAAAGGAACGGCAGATGGAACGAAATCGTAGTTCCCAAAATTATGATCACATCGGCAAGTAAAATTGTAGCATTGTCAGGGCGTGGAATTGCGGTTACCTCGGAAAATGCAAAGCTACTCGTAAAATATCTGGCAGACGTTGAAAACGGAAATGATGATTACATAGATGTACAGTGTTCTACCAGCAAGCTTGGATGGATAGAGAATGAATTTATTCCCTATGATACAGATATCATATTTGACGGAGATTCACGATTCAAGCAGACGTTTGAGAGCGTATCAGAACGCGGAAACTACAAGATATGGTTGGCTCACGTAAAAGAGTTGCGGAAAAGCGGAAGAATTGAAGTGAAATTTCTTCTGGCTGCATCATTTGCAAGTGTGCTTGTACATATACTTGGCGGATTACCATTTTTTGTGGACTTATGGGGTGAGACAGAGGGTGGAAAAACAGTTTCTTTAATGGTGGCTGCTTCTGTGTGGGCAAATCCGGATGAGAGCAGATACATAGGAGATTTTAAGACAACAGACGTCGCACTGGAAGCAAAAGCAGATATGCTTAATCATTTACCGATGTTTTTAGACGATACAAGCAAAACCTCCGCAAGAATCCGAGATAATTTCGAGGGAATTGTTTACGACCTATGTTCCGGAAAAGGAAAGAGTCGCTCTAACAAGGATCTTGGAATTAATCGAGAGAACCGATGGAGAAATGTCATGATTTGCAATGGTGAGCGACCTTTAAGCAGCTATGTCAATCAGGGAGGTGCAATCAACAGGATTCTTGAGGTAGAGTGTGGCGAAAAAGTATATGAAAATCCACAGAGAACGGCTGACATTGTAAAGAAAAATTATGGGTTTGCAGGCAAGAGATTTATTGAGATTATCAGGAATCTTGGAGTGGATCACATTCGAGAAATACAAGCAGAGTTTCAAAAGAAGCTGTTTGATACCGGTAAAATGCAGAAACAAAGCCTGTCACTTGCAATTGTCCTTACGGCGGATAAAATCGCCACAGAATACATTTTTGAGGACGGACAATACATTTCCATAGAAGATGCAAAAAAGGTTCTAATAGACCGAAATGAGCTGTCTGACAATGAGCGGTGCTACCATTTCATACAAGATAAAGTTGCAATGAACAACCAGCGCTTTGACACTGTGACAAATTGTGAGAAATGGGGAGTGATAGATAATGGGTATGCTATTTTTTACAACTCCGCATTCGACCAAATATGCAGGGATGGTGGATTTTCAAAAAAATCGTTCTTGTCATGGGCAGATAAGAAATGCCTGATTCAGACACAGGGAGGACAGCAGACGAAGGTTAAAAAAATCAATGGAACGGCTGCGAGATGCGTGTGGCTGAAGATAGATGAAAGCATGGATAATGACGGATTTAAGCCTGTTGACGAGGGACAGGAAGAGTTGCCGTTTAAGTAAGCGGTTACAAGTTACACGAGTTACACGGCTTTTTTACACTATATATTAGAGAAAAAGTGTGAATGAAATCCATACACCGAGGGTGTTCTATATAGGAAAAGTGCTTGTAACTTTGTAACCGAGATGCGAAAACGCTTACAAACGCAGTAAATACAAGGGATTCAACGGATACAAAAAAATGTAACTAGAATAAGATTTTTGTATCTTCTGTAACGAAAGGTGGATGAATGTGAATATAGAAGAGTTAGATGAGCGTGTGAAAACACTATACAATGCGTGTTGGAAATCATTTAGACAATACACAAATGATTATGATATCGAGGCTTACGCGGAAAGATGCCAGCAATTACTTGTGCAAAATAAAGACAGTATATTAATGAGCAGTGTGTGCGAGGGCATTAATTGGGAACTGGCGAAAGTAGTAAATGCAATGCATGAAAAGCATCAGGAGAGGATAGGAAGAAATGCTTAGTACAAGAGCGATAATGAACCATTTCGATACTCTGAAAGCCTATGAAATATTTGCTTTGGAATGGGCGGAAGCGTGTTGCATTGTGAATAAGAATAGCAGGAATAAAGCAGAAAAGGAACGGTTTGAAAAGGCTGTGAGGATTCGTGAAAGCGTCAGATGTGAAATTTGAGTTTTAGGAGGAGTGAATGCATGGCGAAACAAAATAAAGAATTTGAGTGGAGAATGCAAGGAATGCTATTTGCACATAAAATCGTAAAAGAAAAAGGTCTGGATGAACTGACAAAAGAGATCAAGACGAGAAACATGTTAAAACTTGATATTTGGGCTGATAAGGGAGAAGTAGAAGTGTTCCAAAAGCAGTTATCCCAAAACCTATATACGAATATGCTTGCGACAGTTATGTACACCATCCACAATATGCTCGGATTTGGAGAGACAAGACTTAAAAGATTAAAAGAGGAATTCGATAGGAACGTGAAAAATACATTTGACCTTGATTGGCTTGGTGAGCGTTATGTCCGACTAGAGGATTATGCAATTGAGTTAAACAAGAGGTATAACCTCGGTATTGACGTTGCGAGAATTGCAGCGTGTCAGGATTTGGCAGATGAAGCTGATGCACGATACAGAAAACTGAATACAGATATAGCTCTGCGAGAACTGGAAAACAATGGATTTCGAGATGCAGCGGATTTTCTGAGAAGTAAAATCAGTGATATTGGGAGGATTGAACATGGAGAGATTAACAGAATGGATACAAGAAGAACACAGAGCAATCCCGAGAATGGATTTACGGAGTAATGGGTATGAAAAATGTGCTACAAGACTTGCAGAATACGAAGACATCGAGTTAACTCCAGAGCAAGTACAGGAGCTAGCAGAACGTGATACGGCGAAGAGGCTGAATGAAATTTGCGGAGCATTTGGAGAAAAATATGAATGCCCGAACTGTGGAAGTTCGCTGATGGATATTGATGCGCTTGCTGGACATTGCAAATGGTGTGGGCAACGAGTGGAGGTGTAGAGATGCGAGAAATACTTTTTAAAGCAAAGAGAAAAGATAATGGCAAATGGGTGGAAGGGTATTATTGCAAAACAACAATCGGCAATGATGTAAGACCTAGTGATTTGATTTTTGTTCCATTCAAAGTAAGCAGAAATGAAGAATGGGGATGGATGAAAGTAGATTTCGATACCATCTGCCAGTACACAGGACTTACCGACAAGAACGGTAAGAAGATTTGGGAGAATGATATTATAAGCATTAATGCATACTCTTACGATGAGCCGGAAGACGATTATTTTGGAGTCGTAAAGTATTGTGAAAAAGATGCTTGTTGGGTTTTAAAGAATAATGAGAGGTTTGATGAGATTATATGTGAGTGCTTTGGGAGTTATACAACACAGATGATTAATCATGGCAATATTTTCGATGATCCGGAGCTGTTGGAGGTGGAGTGATGAAAATAGTATATATAGTTATTTGCCCTTGCAACAACAATGACGAATGCTATCACATAGATTCGGTATGGACATCAGAACGGAAAGCTCAAAAAAGGTGCGAGCATCTAAACAAAAACGCAAAAGAAAATTTGGAAGAGTATGGCTTTGGATTTTTCTGCGTCGAATGTAAATGGATATCAAAATGAGCAGATTTATGAAAGTGGAGTAGGAGAAGATGAATGAACTGGAAAACATTGTAAATAAAATGCAAAGTGATGCAGAAATGAGATGCAACAGAGATATAGAAAAAGCAAAAGTATATTGTGATGGATATAAGCAGGGTATTGAAGATTTGTATGCATATATACGACGGAACAAAGCATTTAAAGAGGACAGCGGAGCACGGTCTTAAGTGCCGTTGCTCTAAGAAGGGAAGTGATAATTTGAGCTATGGAAGAACAAGGAAACAAGCGAAGCTGGATGAAGAAAAGACCTTTGATGATATTATAAAGCAAGGACCATCGGAGAGTGCAAAACGTCAGATGCAGCACGAAGCATATCATGCATATGGACAGAAGAAGAAAGCTGTAACAGAGTACGACAGTGTGGCAGAATTTTACGAGGCAAGACTTAAGGGAGGTGGTGCCAGTGGAAATGACAAAAGAGCGGTTAGCATCTTACAGAAGTAATAAACAGGAAATTAAAGAACTGGACTGGATGCTAAACAACCGTTGGAAAAGTGAAAGCATGATTGGGAATGATGTTGTATTTGATTATAGCAAAGGTTATCCGATGCCACAGTCGGTAGTCGGGTTTGATCAGAAAAAGTATGAGCGACTTCAGAATCGAGATTTACGAAGAAAAACGTATCTTGAAAAGGAAAATGAGGAGATAGAAGATTTTGTAAGCCAAATTCAAAATAGTTTAATAAGAAGAATATTCAATCATTACTTCATAAATGGGGAAAAACCGGTAAAGCAGAGCGAGGTAGCAAAAAAAGTACATTTGGATCAAAGCTGTGTGAGCAGAAAAATTGATGAATATTTGAAAAACGCATAGCATACATACGAAACATATTTATAATAACAATAGAGCCAATAGGCGAACAGGCATCGACAAAAACTATCGTGCCTTATATGAAAAGATTAGAGACAACAGTCAGTAGATTGTTGTCTTTTTATTTTTAGATTATTTTAAAGGATGGGATGACATGGCTAAGACTTTTCGGCCTGACCGTGATGGAACTCACAGGGGAATGTTTGACAAGAATAAAAAGAAGATTTATGCAACACAAACAGTGTGCGGAATATGTGGAATGCCAGTGGACTTCTCACTAAGATATCCTCATCCACTTTCACCTTGCATTGATCACATTATCCCAGTGAGCAAAGGAGGACACCCGTCAGACTTAGACAATCTTCAACTTGCCCATTGGACTTGCAATAGGCAGAAGTCGGATAAGCTGGTTGAAAGAACGGAAACAAAGCAAGACGAAACAATAAGCAATCGAGTACTTCCACATACATTCGATTGGCTCAATAAAGATAATTAATAAGCTTTTATATAGGGGCATACCGCCCCGTATATGGCCATAAACGGACTTCACGCCGTCACTGTGAAAATATCTCGCTGAGAAATTAAAGGAGGTTAAATGGCTGATTTATTAGGAATAGAAGAACTTAGAAAACAACTCAAACAAAAACAAACAAGAGTTAAAAAAAGATATTCATATTACGAAATGAAAGAAATGACTAAAGATTTCGGAATTGCGATCCCGGACAAGTTGCAATGGTATAAGCCTGCACTTGGTTGGTGCGGGAAAGCTGTCGATAGCCTTGCAGATAGGCTAATATTTCGTGAATTTGAAAATGATAACTTTGATATAAACGAAATATTTTTAATGAATAATCCAGATACATTCTTTGATAGCGCAATATTGTCTGCCTTGATAGGGTCCTGTGCATTCGTCTACATATCGGAAGATGATGACGGCTTTCCGACATTGCAAGTGATAGACGGGAGATATGCAACAGGCGTTATCGACCCGATGACTGGCTTGCTGACCGAGGGATACGCAGTGTTAGAACATGATGCTGCAGATAATCCGATTATCGAAGCGTATTTCACGAAAGGCAATACACAAATAATCACAAATGGGAGCGCAGTGGACTGCGAAAACAGCGCACCGCACCCACTGCTTGTCCCAATCATTAATCGTCCAGACGCTAAAAGAGTATTTGGACACAGCCGAATTAGCAGGGCTTGCATGGATATAACGGACAGCGCGATTAGAACATTAAAACGCTCGGAGATTTCAGCAGAGTTCTTTTCTTTCCCTCAGAAATATGTCGTAGGAACTTCAGCGGAATCAGATCCTTTGGACAAATGGAAAGCCACGGTCTCCTCCCTGATTGAAATTACGAAAGATGAGGAAGGCGACGTGCCAAAATTTGGGCAATTCCAACAGCAGAGCATGGGGCCACATGTAGATCAGTTGCGAATGTTCGCCGGATTGTTCGCCGGGGAAACGGGATTGACAATTGATGATTTGGGATTTCCTTCTGACAACCCGGCGAGTGCGGAAGCAATTAAGAGTGCGCATGAAAACCTGAGATTGATCGCAAGGAAAGCACAGAGGACTTTTGGAACAGCATTTTTGAATGTAGGATATTTGGCTGCTTGTTTACGTGACGATTTCCCGTATGAACGTAGGCAGCTTTACCTTACAAAGCCGACATGGGAACCAATTTTTGAACCAGACGCTTCTGCATTGAGTAGCTACGGAGATGGTGCGATCAAAATCAATCAGGCGATACCTGGGTATTTCGATGAGAAACGCATGAGAGATTTAACTGGTTTTTAGGAGGTAGGTCATGGAAGATATCGCACCTAAGTTATTGGAAAAAATTCAAAAAGATTTTGAGCGAAATTATTTGAAAAACAAAGCCGTCGCAAAATTAAAAGAGAAATTAGCGAAGGGCATGGCTGATTATAAAGATGGACATGCTTTCGCTATTGAAATCGGAACACTACTAGCAGAGGCATTTCAAGACAATATATCATCAAAAATTCTGCCTGATGGAAAAATGTACTACAACATTGCAGACCGGATTATCCGCCCAATGCTGAAAGAAGATTTTAAATTAATCTCGGAACACTCTGCGGAAATTCAAGAGGTTCTGAACAAAAAAGCAAAAATTAAAATCAAAGCAATTAAGCCTGAAATGAATGAAGATAAAGTGCAGGGAATTATCGACATCGTTTCAGGTAAAGAGAAATTTGATGAAATTGCTTATATGTTAAATGAACCAATCATTAATTTTTCGCAAGCAATCGTAGACGACACTGTTAAAGTAAACGCAGAATTTCAAAGCATGTCCGGAATGTCTCCGAAAATTATTCGAACATCTTCTGGGAAATGTTGTGAATGGTGTGAAAAGATTGCAGGAATCTACGATTATGAAGACGCAAAGAAGAGCGATGTATTTAAGAGGCATCGTAGTTGTGTATGCTTGGTTGAATTTGTGACAAGCAAGAAGATTCAAAATGTTCACTCAAAAAAAAGATCAAAGAAAGAAGAAATCGAAAAGAGAATTCAAAATTCTTTCACGAAAAACAAAGAAATAAACAGAAAAACAAAAGCACAGGCGAAGGCTTTGCAAGAAAAATTAAAAAAGGAAATGAGCGAAAAGAAAGGGCGGTGACCGCTATCTCCCTTTAAATTAGTAGGGTGATATTGGCTATTAAAGGAGGGAGAGACATTGTCTGATAAGAAAATTGGTAGGCAGATCCCAACAACGTCTTTGATTCTCCCGTACAAGGATAGTCGCGGAGAAGATGCGATCGAACTGTATGAAAGCACGGGAAGAGTAGCACAGGAATGGCAACGATTAATGCTTTACGATTTACTCGCAATCAATGAGGATGGACTGTGGACTCATACCAAGTTTGGATATTCAGTGCCGAGGCGTAATGGGAAAAATGAGATTGTGGCGATAAGGGAATTTTGGGGTATTGAGAATGGAGAAAAAATCTTACATACAGCACATAGGACTACTACAAGTAGTTCTGCATCAAAGCGATTATCCACACTGTTGAATGATGCAGGATATATGGAAGTAATTAGAATTAAAAAGGGAGTAAAGTATGAAAAAGCATACACTTATTCTAAACAATTCGGACTGGAGAGAATAGCAATTATCGGCGGTGGCTCTTGCGACTTCCGAACCCGCTCAAGCAAAGGTGGTTTAGGGGAAGGATTTGACTTGCTGGTTGTAGATGAAGCACAAGAATACCAAGATGACCAAGAGTCCGCATTGAAGTATGTTGTCACGGACTCTAGGAATCCTCAAACGGTGTTTTGCGGTACTCCGCCAACCGCGGTCAGTTCCGGTACTGTGTTTATGAAACTGAGAAATAATGCTTTGCAAGGGCTAACCGAAAACACAGGATGGGCGGAGTGGTCGGTCTCTGAGCAATCAGATCCGAGAGACAGGGATTTATGGTACGAAACCAATCCATCGCTTGGAACCGTCTTTACAGAGCGTTCCGTATCGGATGAAATAGGCTCAGACGTGGTAGATTTTAATATCCAGCGTCTTGGGTTGTGGCTAAGATATAATCAAAAGTCAGCGATTTCAAAAACCGAATGGAAGGAACTAAAAGCAAATGAAGTGCCAGTTATCGAAAAGAAAAAATATTACGGTATCAAGTTTGGGCAAGATGGAACGAACGTCGCTTTGTCAGTCGCAGTGAAAACTTCCGACAAAAAAGTGTTTGTTGAGTGCATAGATTGCCGACCTGTCAGAGATGGATTTGAATGGATAATGCAATATCTTATCAGAACGAAATATGAAAATGTTACGATTGACGGAGCAAGCGGGCAGAAAATCATAGAAACACAAATAAATGATTACAGATTAAAAAAACCTATCTTGCCAACGGTTAAAGAGGTAATAGAGGCAAACGCTACGTTTGAACAAGGGCTTTTTAATCGAACGATTACACACTGCGGACAACCGTCAGTAATTCAAACCGTGTCGAACTGCGAAAAACGTGCAATCGGAACGAACGGAGGATTCGGTTACAGGTCACTAAAAAGCGATATCGAGATAGCTATATTAGATAGTATCATACTTGCCCATTGGCAGTGCAGCTTGGGCAAAGAAAAAAAGAAACAGAGAAACAGTTGTTAATTAGCACCCAGAAAAGGGTGCTTTTTATAATATTTACCGAGACCACCGGGAAAGTGGGAAGAAAGGAGTCAATATGGCAGAATTTACAGTAATTGAAACACAGGAGCAATTTGACGATGCGATCAAGGCGAGACTTGAGAGGGAACGTGCAAAAATAAGAAAAGAATTCGACGGATTTCTTTCACCTGAGGACGCTCAGAAAAAGTACGAAAATTATCTTTCTCCAGAACAGGTACAGGAAAAGTACAAAGAATATTTCTCTCCGGAAGAAATGGCGAAAAAAGACGCTGAGATTGACGGATACAAATTGAATTCTAAGAGGGTGGAGATTGCATTAAAAAACGGAATCCCTTACGAACTTGCTGGAAAAGTTTCCGGTAATACAGAAGAAGAGATGACTAAAGATGCTGAGACATTGGCTGGTTTTTTAAAAAGTAACACACAAAGTATTATGTACAAAGCAGACCCAGTAGGCGGAAAAGATTCTATTGATGCCGAACTTGGCCAGATGCTTGGAAATTTAAGTATTTAAGGAGATAGAAATTATGGCAGTAAACAAAACATTATTTAGTGAAGTTATAGTAAACGATTTAATGACAAAAGTTAAAGGAAAATCTACTCTTGCGAAACTATCGGCGCAGGACCCAATTCCATTTACGGGCTCCAAGGAATTCACCTTCACGATGGATAAGGAAATTGACATCGTGGCGGAGAACGGAAAGAAAACAGAAGGTGGAATTACGGTTGATCCAGTAATTGTTGTACCAATTAAATTCGAGTACGGTGCACGTGTTTCTGATGAATTTATGTATGCATCCGAGGAAGCAAAACTTCCGATTTTAAAAGCGTTTAACGATGGATTTGCGAAGAAGGTAGCAAAAGGTCTTGACCTTGCAGCGTTCCACGGAATTAATCCGAGAACTGGCGAGGCGTCTAATGTGGTTGGGACGAATCATTTTGATAGCAAAGTAACTACTACAGTTAATTATGAAGCTGCGACTTGCGATGAAAATCTTGACGCAGTAATCGCAGCGGTACAAGGTGCAGATGGAGACGTAACGGGAATTGCAATGTCTCATACGATGGGTGCTGATATGGCAAAAATTAAAGTAAATGGCGTTCGTCAGTATCCTGAATTTAGATTCGGCGCCTCCCCTGCTTCTTTGGCTGGAATGGCACTCGATGTAAACAAAACAGTATACAATGCAACAGTGAAAGACCATGCGATTGTAGGGGATTTTCAGAACGCATTTAAGTGGGGCATTGCAAAAGAAATCCCGCTTGAGATTATCGAGTACGGTGACCCTGACAACTCTGGAAAAGACTTAAAGGGTTATAATCAGGTATATATCCGTGCAGAGATTTATATCGGATGGGGAATTCTTGTTCCAGAGTATTTCGCACGTGTTAAAGAGGCGTAGGAGAGTCGGGAATGATCTACAAGAATAAAAAAACAGGAAATGTAATTAGCATAACTTGTGAATTGAGTGGAGAAGATTGGGAGGAAGTAAAAGCCACTCCCAAAACCCAAGCGAAAAAGGCGGTGAAGAAAGGTGCTGGAACCGTTCGCGACAATGAGTGACGTTGAGGATTTGTGGAGAAAACTGAAATTGGAAGAAATAGAGCGAGCCGAAAAGCTATTGCCGATTATTTCCGATAGTTTGCGAATGGAGGCGGATAAGGTTGGTCGGAATTTAGACAGTATGATTTCCGAAAAACCGTATCTCGTGGCAGTTGCAAAGTCGGTTACTGTGGACGTTTTGGCAAGAGCGCTTATGACTTCAACAGACTCTGAGCCGATGATACAGGAGAGTCAATCCGCACTCGGCTATTCGTGGAGTGGAACATATCTCGTTCCTGGAGGCGGTTTATTTATTAAAAAATCCGAACTTGCAAGACTTGGTTTAAGGTCACAACGACGAAAGGCGGTTGATTTGCTTGGCTAGGATTAAGGGGATAACGGTAACGTTAATTAAAGATATTCTGACTGGAACAGATCCGTTCGGCCATCCGATATATGCGGAAAAGAAGACGATCGTCGACAATGTGCTTGTTTCGCCGATTTCGTCTGCGGAAATTCCTGATGCTCTAAATCTCACAGGGAAGAAAGTAGTGTATAATGTGGCAGTCCCAAAAGGAGATAAGAACACGTGGAAAGACCAAAAAGTCGAATTTTTCGGGCGTACTTGGCAAGTGGTAGGGTTTCCAAAACGAGGAATCGACGAGAATATTCCGCTAGAATGGAATGACATTTGGATGGTGGCTGATTATGAGTAAGGTGAAGATTGAGCTTAACAAAGCAGCAGTTGGAGAATTGCTTAAATCGGCGGAGATGCAGAATCTCTTAAAAGAACATGCTCAAAACATTGCGAGCAAAACAGGCGGAGAGACGGAAGTCTTTATTGCTGGAACACGTGCTGTCGCTGTAGCAAAAGGCGACGATGGAAACAATGGGTTATTAAAGGCGATGAGAAAATGATAGAAGAAATCGTTTTAAACTATTTAAAGTCAAATGGCATAAACACATACATGGAGAGAAATGACGGAATCAAAGGCGATTTTGTATTGATAGAGAAGACTGGTGGCGGAGAAGAGAATTATATTAAGAATTCGACCTTTGCTATTCAGTCTTTTTCTAATTCTCTCTATAATACTGCGTTATTAAACGAAAAAGTGAAAGAAATTATGAAGCAAATAATTGAACTGGACGAGGTTAGCAAATGCAAATTAAATAGTGATTACAACTATACAATTCCAAACACAAAGGAATACAGATATCAATCGGTTTTTGATCTTGTTCATTATTAGAAAGGAGTATAGAAATGTCAGATGCAAAAAATGTAAGCACAGGCAAACCGAAAGTAGGTGGAGCAATTCATAGAGCGCAAATTGGTTCGAAATTGCCGACAGATGCAACATCCGCGCTTGACGGTGCGTTTAAGTCTTTAGGGTATTGCTCGGATGAGGGCCTGACAAATGAAAACAGCCCCGAATCTGAAACGAAAAAAGCGTGGGGCGGCGACGACGTACTCACTTTAAGAAAAAGTAAGAGTGATAAGTTTAAATTTAAGCTTATCGAATCTCTTAATGTAGAGGTGCTTAAAACCATCTACGGAGAGGAAAACGTCACAGGAACACTTGACGAAGGAATTACCGTTAATGCGAACAATAAAGAAGTACCTGAAAGCGCGTGGGTTGTTGAAATGATTATGAAAGGTGGCATTGCCAAGCGTGTTGTAATTCCATCTGGAACAATTACAGAAATCGGAGAAATCAAATATGCGGATGAGGATGCAATTGGTTATGAAATTACAATCACAGCCACAGCAGACGGCGAAGGTAACACGCATTACGAATATATTAAAAAAGGAGCGTAAGACATGATTAAAGGGGAAACAAAAACAGGATTCAAGTTCGAAATCGAAGAAGAAGTATTGGATGATTATGAGCTGTTGGAAACACTTGTTGATGCGGACAATGGGAATAACATGGCATTGTTTAGCGTTATTGATATGGTTCTTGGAGATGAGCAGAAAAAAGCTCTAAAAGAGCATCTTCGTGAAATTCACGGAAGAGTTCCAGCAAGTGCGATGATTGCGGAAATCATGGATATTATAGAAAAATCGGGTTCTGGAAAAAACTCCTAACCCTCGCTCACATGCTAAAGACGGATAGAGATGCCCTTATCTGTGATTTGGCTGAAACTTATCATATTTACAATTACAAAGAGCTTCCGTGCGCAACGGTGGCTCTTTTTTCGTGTGGGCTGAGGGAGGAATCACGAATTAAAAGGAAATTATCCGGAACTGACGTCAGCAGAGAAGAAATGTTGCTTGCAAACATTGCGGATAGTCTATCGACACTTGTGTGGTTTAAAACGAAAGACGGGATTAATGGAATTAATAGACCGAAATCATTCGTTGAAGCCTTGCTCGATGTTGAACAAGAAGATACTAGCGAGGTTGTCGCGTTTGATACATCCATTGATTTTCACAAGAGATGGGATGCTATAGCTGAGCGGAAAGGAGAGCGAAATGGCGACTGAATTAGCGAAAGCGTATGTACAGATTATTCCGTCAGCGGACGGGATTCAAGGAAGATTAGCGAAGACGATGGGTGGAGAATCTGTTAATGCAGGAATGTCTTCGGGTAATTCGTTTGCTGGAGCATTTAAAAAAGCAATCGCCAGCGCAGGAATTGGTCTTGCATTAAAAAAGATTGTCGGCGATGCGTTTGCGGAAGGCGGGGAACTACAGCAGAATCTTGGCGGTACAGAAGCGGTATTTGGACAATTTGCAAATACAATTCAGACACAAGCTACAAGTGCATACAAGAATATGGGGATGTCTGCAAGCGAGTATATGGCCACTGCGAATAAAATGGGTTCATTATTCCAAGGGTCGGGATTAGAACAACAAAGAGCGTTAGATTTAACATCGCAGGCCATGCAGAGAGCGGCAGATGTTGCATCTGTGATGGGATTAGACACTGCATCAGCAATGGAATCTATTGCGGGAGCAGCTAAGGGAAATTTCACAATGATGGATAATCTAGGTGTCGCTATGAATGCGACAACTCTAGAAGCTTATGCGCTTGAAAAAGGAATGAATTTTGATTGGAAAACAGCGAGTAATGCAGAAAAAGCAGAGCTTGCAATGAAGATGTTTATGGATAGGACAAGTCAGTACGCCGGAAACTTTGCGAGGGAATCTGAGGAAACGTGGTCTGGGTCAATTGGTGCAATGAAATCAGCGTACAAGGATTTGATGGCGAATATTATGCTTGGGAATAATCTTGGACCATCTCTGACAGCAATGGGAGAAACGATTAAGAATTTTGTGGTAAATAACTTAATACCAGCAGTTATGAATATTATTCGTGGGCTTCCAATGGCATTGGGTGCATTAGTTATAGAATTTGTGCCACAGATTATTAATGCAGGCAACCAGCTCATAACACAGATTATAACATGGTTGCAAAATCAGTTCCCAATATTTTTGCAACAGGGAGTTGAAATTATAAACAATGTTGTAAATGGAATCTTAGGAAATCTTCCGACACTTATTGCGACGGCAGGAAATGCGATCACAAGTTTTATAGGGGGAATTCTATCAACGCTACCGTCTGTGTTACAAGCAGGCGGAACGTTATTACTGAATCTTGTAGATGGAGTTGTGAAAAATTTACCGTCGATTATATCAGCGGCAGGAATTGCAATCGGAAAATTTATCCTTGTGGTTGGTCAGAATTTACCGAAAATATTGCAAACAGGAATTGAAATATTAGGAAAGATGGCGTCAGGATTAATTAAAGCGATACCGGATCTTGTATCGAAGATTCCACAGATTATTGATTCTATAAAGAGAGAGTTTTTAAGTGTAGATTGGTGGGATATTGGGAAAAATATTATAAATGGAATTGCAAATGGACTTGCAAATGCGGGACATATGCTATGGGATGCAGTAAAAGATGTTCTTGGAAATTTCAAAGATAAGGTTCTTGATTTTTTTGGAATCCATTCTCCATCAAGGTGGGGTGAATATGTAGGAAAAATGATTTCACTCGGATTCCCACGAGGTGTAGAAAATAACCTTAATCCATTCCGAAATGCTATGGATAAATTGGGAGCGGTAGCTTCCGAACCATTGGAAAACACAATTGTGAAACGATCAAATTTGACAGTTGAAAAAGAAAATAGCAATACAGGAATTGCAGATAAACTTGATAGACTGATTGAAATATTGCTGTTAATACTCGATGAATCAGATGATAAAGAAATTAAATTATATTTAAAAGATAGAGAAGTAGCACGTGCACTTAGAGAAATGGGAGTTGTTTTTGAATGATAAATGTTGAATATATCAGTTCGGATGGGAAAAAATACAGCCTGCAAAATGATAAGAGGTGGATAACAGAAGGAACATTTCACCGGCGTTCGTGGAAACAAAACCAGAAAGGATTTAAAAGAGAATCTGTTACCTATGATTTAACTTTGACAATCAGGGGAACCTTGGAAGAACGGATTGATTTTTTAAATGAATTTCGCGCCTCGATAGACAATGATGTTATAAAAAATAAAGAGGGGACAATTAGTGTAAACGGGGCATATATAAAAGGATTTTTTACAGAATCAGAAACAGGAGTTTCAGAAATAAAAAAATGTTGGTCAGAAATAAAATTAAAATTATATTGCAAAGAATCGGCATGGATAACGGAAAAGGGTTACGAATTTAAAAAGGGCATAGAAAAAAAGAGTGGAGATTGGCTTGATTTTTCAATCGATTTTCCGTTTGATTTAACGGGAGATGAAAAAGGAATTGGAAATGTACAGATAGACCATTACACTGAGTGCGATTTCCTTTTAACCCTTTACGGACCATGCACGAACCCTAGAATCGTAATAGGAGATAACCTATACGAAGTGAAAACGAAACTAGATGAAGGGGAATACCTAACGATTAATTCAAGAGCCGGAACGGTCGTACGTGTCCGGACATCCGGAATAGAGGTAAATGAATTTGACAACAGAACAACTGTACCAAACTCACCGTTTGAAAAAATACAGCCGGGATATAATCTTGTGAGCTGGGATGGTAGCTTTGGGTTTGACTTGCTACTGTACATGGAAAGGAGCGAACCGGCATGGTAGGGAAAATGACAGTGGCAGATGCTGCTGGAAAAGAACTAGGGTATCTGGACATTGAACTGGATCTGGAAATTGGAGACACAAATGATTTTGAATTTGAACTGAACCTGAGCACATGGGATGAGAAAAATATAAATTATGATTATATGATTTATATCCCGGATACAGAATATGGCGGAATTATCGGAGATATGCAGACAATCACGAAACAGAATATCTTGAAGATAACAGGAGACACGTGGAGAGGATTGCTAACGAAGAAGATTATCGAACCACCATCTGGGCAAGATTATCTTACAGTCTCCGGAGAATTGAACAACATATTGAGAAATTTGATAGACGGTAAATTTGACGGTCTTTTTTTAGTTCCTCAGGTTGATACCGGAGTGAGTGTGCAGAGTTTCCGATTTAACCGGTACTGCACTCTTTTAAATGGAATTGAAGAACTTTTGGCGGGTGTAGGTTATCGGTTGGATATCCGGCATAAACGGGAAGAACCGGGGATGCCTGGCTGGATAGAACTACAGGCTGTGCCTGTGAAGACATTGGAAAAAGAATATAACCAGGATAACCGGATTCACTTTACGGCCAGAGATTATCGGAGAGGAATTAATCATTTGATCTGCGCCGGCACTGGAGAAGGAACCGACAGAACAGTACTGCATCTGTACGTGCAGAAGGATGGAAACATTGGAGAAAAGCAGTACTACAAAGGCATCTATGAGCGCGCAGCACTGTACTCTTACACATCCCAATCTGATATAGAGCAACTTAGAAAAGATGGCACAAAGAGATTGCAGGAGCTTGCAAATTACAAGGAATTTGAAATGCAAATCGAGGATGCAGACTTGGAAATAGGAGATATTGTTTCCGGAAGAGATTATACAACCGGAATCTTAGTGCAAAAACCGGTTGTACGCAAAATCCTGACAATAGTAGCCGGACAATTGAGGGTTGAACACAAGTTAAAAGGAGAGGATTAATTATGGAATTGGTAACAGGATACGGAGGGAAAGCTCATATAACTCCAGAAAATTGGGCAGATTTGAACCGGGGATTTTCAGGTATGGAATCTTACGTTACAGAGACAGGGAGAAAATTTGAGGCAGAATTAATCTCAAATAATCTTCTGAAAATCCATGATGGCTGCGGAATAATGCAGGGAAGACAGGTGGTAATCCCAAAAGGACAGTCGGATGAGGTAACGATACAAAACGGAACGCAAGGAATGAAACGTATTGATCTGGTTGTTGAACGGTATACCAAGAACCCAGATACAAAAATAGAGACAACAGAGACAGTTCTTATAAAAGGCACGCCGAGTACAAATCCGACAGTTCCGGCGTATACGGTGGGAGATATACGTTCGGGAGATATGAAAGCAGATTGGCCATTATACGAGGTAGAACTGAATGGAATCAATGTAGTAGAAGTGCGGCCAGTTTTTAAAACTCTAGTAAACATGTCCGAAATACAGGAGATGCTTACTGAATTAAATAGCAAATCTTATGAGATTATAAAATCAAGTAATGGATATGTAAAAAAATATGCCGATGGACGATTTGAAGCATATGTCCGAACAACAATCCAAAACGTTTTTAATTTTACACAGATTGGAAATTCCGGGATATATTATGCGTCTTTTAGTAATGTAGCCATAGGAATTACGGCTGGAGAAGTTACCAGTATTATCACAAACGCTGCAAACAATGGAGTAATCTGGTCAGGAAATGCTTATTTAAACAACAATAATCAAGCTGTAAATGGCATGGTGTTTCAGTACGGTTTAGATAAAACGAGGCCTACTACAGTGATGATTGAAGTTAAAGGCAGATGGAAGTAATTACAATTTCGTGTATTTAATAGTTACAAAAGCACTATACCCGGACCAATCGGTCTTAGTCCATACTGCAAGCGTTTCACCGCCATTATAGAGACGTGCCGCAATGTCAGATATTGATTGCGCTGGATCCGAATGAGGAATCGGATAACTTGCTCCACCATTTCGAACCATACTATTACTCTGGTCTATCCAGAAATAGCCTACACCTTTAATTCCGGTGCTGATAGTTTTGGTCGTGTTATTTGGCATTGTTCCGATATCTATGATTTTAGCATAGACAGGTTTTCCGGCAAAATATTCGCCCGTTAATGTTTCAGCATTTACTGATAATCTCGGAGCATCCACTTTATTTGATAATTTGCTATTTAATTGAGCAAGGGGAGCTATACCATTGGAGAAATGCTAAAATAAAGCAAAAAGGAGTGGTATATGTGGAACGAAAGATTATGGATGTGTTACACCGGATGCAGACAGTATTGCAGGAAGAACAGCTTTTGGAACTGCGGAGCGTGTTACATATGGTGTTTGCTGGATGCGAACTGGTGGAGCAGACGAGGTTGAGAGTTGTCGATAACAGTTGGACGGAGGATTTGGAGGATTTCCTGATGAGTAAAGCTCTTGAAGGAAAATCTGTGGAGACGGTAAACCGGTACAGGTATGAGTTAAGCCGGCTGCTGTCCTATATAAATAAGGCAGTAGCCGATATCCTTCCAGGGGATATTTCTGGATATATGCGTGTGTACAAAAATATCCGGAAGATAAGCAACTTGACACTTAAGAATGTCCGAGCAGTGTACAGCAGTTTCTTTGGGTGGCTCAGAGATCGTGACCGGGTACGGAAAAATCCGATGATTCTAGTAGAAGAGGTAAAAGTCGAGAAGATAATTAAAAAGCCATATTCGGATGAAGAAAGGGAAAAACTGTTACGTGAGTGTAAGACTATACGGGATAAGGCAATGTTAGAATTTATGTACAGTACAGCGGTAAGGGTGTCGGAACTGGTGCGGTTGAATCGATCCGATATCCAGTTTGGCACAAAGAATCTGATCGTATATGGCAAAGGAGCAAAAGAAAGGGTGGTGTATTTAAATGATAAGGCGAATATGTATTTGCAGGAATACCTGCAGGGCAGAACCGATGATAATGACGCTCTGTTTGTGTCACTGAGAAATCCGCATAACAGGCTTACCAAAGCTGGAGTGGAAGACATGATTCGGCGAATTGGAAGAAAAGCGGGCGTAGAAAAGGCGCATCCGCACAGATTTCGCGGCACGTCTATAACAAATGCCCTTAATAGGGGAATGCCACTGCAAGAGGCTGTATTATTTGCTGGACACGCAAAGGCGGAGACCACGATGGGATACTGGACGGCGGATAAAGAAGCCCTGCAGTACCATCACAAAAAATATTTAAGCGCATAACAGTATAAGGAAAAGGGAAATTTGCACCGGTGCAAGTCCGGTGTTTTTGTTGTGCGCTTTTATGTGCGACTATTAAAAAATAAAGAAAGGGAAGTCCTTAATTAAATAGCAAAATGTTGACGGAAGAGATTACTGGAACGGCAGCCGGATACACGTTCAATGTAGAAAAATACACTTTCGGTAATCAAAAACGTGCTATCGTACATGGCACGTGGATAGGCGAGTTAAACGGACTTGTATTTTCTGGATTTTATCAGGGAACGATTCAAAATTTGTTACCTATACACCAAATTTTAGGATTGTCCATAAAACGTGTTGTCGGATATAATTTCCGTTGCTCAAGTGGCGATGGCTCTCTCATGATTCTTGGTACGGCAACGATAACCAAAAAAGGAGATTCAGTCAGTGCTAATGTCCAGTTTGCAAAAAGTCAAGCGAAAAACACATGTAAATTAGAGTGGGACATGGAAGTTGAGCTACAATAATTACACGTAGTATTCCAGATGTCCGAATAAGTTTTTGGCTTGCGTAGCAAATTGTACATTTATTGCACCAACGGTATCCACTTCCATATAAGCGACACCGTATCCTGTGGTGGAGCTTGAATTTGCAAACGCTGCGGTTAGTTCTCGACGTTTTGGACGGAACTCTGCCGGAATATCTGCAATATGGTATTTTGATCCACTCGAAAATGTGGAACTGGATTGTGCTACGATTTGCAAAGATACTTTGTTCCCGACTTTTTTGACGTAGCTGTCTCCCATTACCTTTACATAATTTTGAGCTGAAGTTATGTTACCCTCTATTTTGCTATTTAATTAAGGACTTCCCGGAAGGGAGAAACATGAAAATTATATTTAACGATGCTACAGAACTGCAGATACAAAAGGTGGAGCAGAAAGGGGACTACCTGCGGATTTTGACGGTTGCGGTTGCGCCGGAACAGTTAAGGGTTCTGTTTGAGGATCCTGTGAAAACGTCCACAATGACGGTAGAAGAACGCGGACAGAAAAGTGAGCCTTTTACCGGCTATACAATGTTTTATAGGACAGAAGAATATCCAGGGAAAATTTACGGAGTTGTACAGTACCGACCGGAAAGAACTCCGGAAGCACAGACGGAAGTGAGAGAGGCTGCAATCATGGTAGCGAAGATACAGGCGGAAAATCTTCCAGAGGAACAGGCATTACAGGTTAAAGCTCTGTACGATTTATGGAGTGGAGAAGAAGTAGCATATAAGACTGGAAAGCATCTTACATACAAAGGTATTTTGTACAAGGTACTCCAAAATCACACTTCACAGCAAGATTGGACTCCAGACACCGCCCCCAGTCTGTACGCTAGAGTGCTTACGGATCCGGCCGGAAAAGTGTTGCCTTGGGAACAACCGCAGAGTACAAATCCATATAAAAAAGGAGACCGGGTAACACATAATGGCAAGACTTGGGAATCTCTGGTGGATAGCAATGTCTGGGAACCGGGTGCAATTGGTTCGGAAAGCCTGTGGAAAGAAATTGTGTAGAAAAATAGGAGGCTATATTTATATGAAAGAAATCAGAGCGAGACCGTAAGGGTCTTTTTATTTTGCAAATCTTTAGAAAAAAGGAGTAGAGACATGGAGACGATTATTTCAGCATGCATATCAGCATGCGTGACACTTTTGGTCTGTATAATAAGCAACCGTGCACAACAGGAGAAAACAAGAACATTGATGCAGTACAAGCTCGATGAGCTTACGAAAAAAGTCGAAAAGCATAATTCGGTTGTGGAAAGGACTTTTTTATTGGAAGAAAAAATTAAAGTAGCAAATCATAGAATTGAAGATTTAGAGGGAAAGGTAGGATAACAATTATGGAACAATTAGTTATGAACACGACATTGATTATCGGAATTATTGGGGTATTGGCATTTGCAGTATCTATTATTACACAGGTCTTTAAAGGAGTCTCAGGGCTTAAGAAAATTCCTACAGACATCTTAGTATTTGTACTGTCTATCGGAATTACGGTAGTGGCGTTTATTGCTTACATGCAGTACATACAGCAAGCGATTTTGTGGTATATGATCATTGCTGCTATTATGGCAGGATTCTTGGTGGCATTTGTGGCTATGTACGGATGGGAAAAAGTAGCGGAACTTTGGAAGAGATTTTACAAAGGTAACACAGACAAATAATTCAGAGGGCGAATAATCGCTCTCTTGCATAGTGTAAAAAGAAAGGAGATTTTATTATGGCAGTAAATGTAAGACAATTATTAGTATCAGGAAGTAAATACAATATCAAATGCCCGTACCAAATGGTTGCGGATACAATCACGGTGCACAACACATACAATGACGCCACTGCTGAGAACGAAGTGAAGTACATGATCGGGAACAACAATCAGGTAAGCTTCCACATTGCGGTCGACGATAAAGAAGCAGTACAGGGAATACCGTTTGACAGAAACGCATGGCATGCCGGAGACGGAAATGGAAGAGGAAACAGAAACTCAATTGCAGTAGAAATCTGTTATAGTAAATCCGGCGAAGACCGCTTTGTGAAAGCAGAGAGAAACGCAGCCGAATTAATTGCCGGAATGCTCAAAGAGCGTGGATGGGGAATTGATAAGGTGAAGAAACACCAAGACTGGAGTGGAAAATATTGTCCACACAGAACACTTGATATGGGATGGCAGAGATTTATTGATATGGTGGCATCCTTTATGAATGGAGCAGAACCACCAGCATACACAGAGGAGCCATCAAAACCAGCTCCGAAACCATCTGCGCCGGATAAGACAATTTTATTTACTTATGCTGTTAAACTGGAGGACGGAACAATCTTACCAGCCGTAACAAATTTAAACGATTTTGCCGGAATCCGAGGCAAGCGTATTGTAGGCATTGCAATCAAGGCAAATATCGGTCGTGTTAAATACCGAGTGCATGTACTTGGCAAAGGTTGGTTGCCGTGGGTGACTGGATACGATTGGTCAGATCATGCAAATGGATACGCCGGAAACGGACAGGTTATCGATGCAGTACAGGTATACTACGAAACACCAGCGGATTATGTTGCACACTACGGATATCAGAAAGCGCAGTATCGTGTAAGTCCATTAAATGGAGAGTATTATTCTTGGCAGTACGATACAGAGACCGGAAACGGGCAGGACGGTTTTGCCGGATGCTTTGGTAAGGCAATGGATAGATTCCAATTGTTTTAATAACACAGCCCCACCTCTTATGAGGAGGGGCGGTATACTAAACATCCGTTTTGTGTTTTTCTCTGCTTTTTCTAATTCTCAAGGCGTTCTCGGACAATATGTATCCGTTGCTAGATAGAGCCTTTACAACACGATTCCAAGAATATCCAGTATCTTTCGCGGTGCCTTTTACGGACTGTAGTATTTTATATGATTCTAAAATCTTCTCATCTGATTTCTCCATGTTAGAGCCCCTCCTTTTCTATTTTATATTGTATTAAGTTTAATAAATAATCCGGGCATTTCCTAGCACCCAACTTCCAGTCCTGCACCGTGCGGTACGGTATCCCGAAATACTCGCTAAACTGTTTCAAATTCATTTTTGATTTTTCTAAAAGCTCTTTAAATTCCATGTTTATCCTCCTATATTTGATATTTACATGCGACTGAAATTATGCTACAATAGCATTGTCCAATACAGTTGATGCTCTGTATTGTGGAGTGGGAGCAATCACCCGCTCGCGGATTGAAATACTAGTAATTGCCTTAAGAATTTTTCTTAAGAGATTAGGACAAGCCTGAAGGTTTGTCCTTTTATCTTGCATTTTTTCCGTCGCTGTAGCAATCATAAAAGCTATCTACTAACTCGGCAATTTCTTCTGGTGATAACTTATCAGTGATTTTTTTCGGCACTCGTTTGTAATTTTGGGAAAATGTATCGCCATATTTTCCAATTTTAGAGGCTTTCTTTATCATTTCCAGCTTGTACATTTCGCCAAGTTCTTGTGTTGTAATCTCTCCTGATTCAACAGCTTCTCTTCCTTCTCTTGTTAAAATTTCCATTGCTTCTTCTTTTTTAATTGTTCCGATTCCATTGATTTTCATATCTTTTCTCCTTCTCCCCGTCTCGCCGATAGGTCAGCTTGTTATTTATTATTATCCTACAAATGAGTATGTGATCTTTCCAGATCTGTGAGTGTTTTTTGAGTAAAAACCATCGTTTCTGTTTACAAGTTCTGTCTTGATGATTTCGTCATTTTCAGTTGTTGTTTCTTCGCTTACGCTTACGATATATTTTTCGTAGTATCTTGTGTTAGCAAGTTCTGCCTTAACTGTTTCAGGATCTGCTAACCATACTTTTTTCTCAGGATTCCATTTTGCATCAAAATTTCTTTTGATCCATTCCTTTGAGCTGTAAGTTTTTCCGCTGATTTCTCCTGTTGCTGTATTAACTGTAAATGTTTCTCTTCCGACTACGTTTAATTTTACGATTTCTTCTTTCATTCCTTTTGCTTCCTTCCATGCTTTCTTAAGTGCTTCGGAGATTCCGAAACCTACTTTTTTAACCAGTTCCCATGCTCTTTTCATAATGTTTGATAAGTTGTATTTTTTCATTTTCGTTCTCTCCTTTGCTTTACCTTATACTTGTATTATACACGCATTGCGTATATAAGTCAATAGCAAATTTAAAATTATTTGAAAAAATTATATGCAGGTGGTATATTGTATCATCTTACAAAATTTAATAAAACATAATAAAACGGTTTACAACACGTTTACAACAAAAATGTAGCAAAATGTATCAAATACGTAACAAATTCTTAAGGGGTTCTTAAGGGCAGAAACATTGCAATACAAACAGAAGTGGACTATAATAAATTTTGCAAACAAAAGTAGGAGTACGAGTGATATGTTTAGGGTGAGAAAAGGAATAAGGTACAGAAGAAGAAGAAAAAAGATTGCAGTTGGGATTGTATTGGTTACAATATTGCTTATCTTGTTAGGGGGACTGATTTTTAGAATCGCAAAGAGAACGATTCCGGAAGTGATTTTAAAAGTGAAAAATGTGTCAATTCTTCAAGATGAGGAGATTCCGCAGATTCAGGCTGCCGCTTCTTGTAAGGACGAAAAATACAGTGAGAAAGAACTGGAAAAAGGATATACTGTGAAAGATTTTGTGAAGGATTTGAATGCGGGGAAAGGATATCGGCTAACATATGAGATTGATCAGACAAAAGAAGGAGAGTATCCAATTACCATTTCTTTTGAAAAAGATTTGAAGAAAAAAATAGATAAGAAATGGAGAAAAAAGCTAAAGGTTCAGGTGAAAAACGGCACTTGCCAAGTTAAGAATAAATACGGGACTTGGGAAGATAAAAAATTTAAAAAGTGGGACGGTACCTATGCGGCATCAGAATTTGTTCTTTCAAAAGAGAAGACATATTACATAGATGAGACTGGAGAGATGGTAACAGGATGGAAAGATATCGATAATTTCCGCTATTTTTTCGATGAGACTGGAGAGATGAGTACTGGTTGGAAAGAGACAAAGGAAGGTACTTACTATTTTCAGGAAGATGGGAAGATGAGTGTTGGCTGGCAAAAGATAGGGGAAGATACTTATTACTTTGACAAAGAAGGAAAGATGCTGACAGGAAAGCAGAGAGTATTTCAGTTGGACTGCGTATTTGGCGAAGATGGGAAATTACAGTCAAAGGCGAGCAAGGTGGATCCGGAGAAACCGATGGTTGCGTTGACATTTGATGATGGACCGGGAAAATACACGGATTCTCTTTTGGATAAATTGGAGGAGTATGGTGCAAGGGCTACTTTCTTTATGGTGGGAACGAATGCGGCGAAGTATCCGGATACCATTAAGCGAATGGAAGAGATTGGGTGCGAAATTGGTAATCATACGACGAATCATAAAAATCTCGTCAAACTAGATGATGCAAGTGTCAAAGAAGAGATTCAGTCTACAGATGCAGCGATTGCGGCAGCGGTGGGACATGGAGCAAGTCTGTTGCGTCCGCCGTTTGGCTCTTATAACGACAAGGTGAAGAGTTTGGCAGGAAAGCCGGTCATCATGTGGTCTTTAGATACGCTTGACTGGAAGAAAAAGGATGCGGCATTGATTAGAGATTACGTCCTTGAGACGGTCAGTGATGGAGATGTGATTTTGCTTCATGATATACATGACTTTTCCGTAAATGCGGCATTTGAGTTAATCCCAAAACTGATTGAACAAGGATATCAGCTGGTGACAGTGAGTGAGCTTGCAGAAGCAAGAGGAATCTCGCTGGAAAATGGAGTGCGTTATTCACAGTTTTATAAACAATAAAAAAGCTTGTAAGTATGTTTGAGGTACTTACAAGCTTTTTGCTTAATTATCGTTGATTTTTCTGATGTTTTTCAAGCAATTTATGAATCTTATCGGTTGGATTCATGACAGAACCAATGGTAATGTCATGATTCAAAGAATCAATGATAAGTGCAAGGAATTTGCTCATGTCTGCCATAACAAAATATGGTTTTTCATATAATTCGGATGGAAGGTATGTCAAGTTCGTTGTGATGACACGATCGATGTAGCCTTTTTCATAATAATCGTCAAATTTTGCAAAGCCATCTGTAAATAATCCAAAGGTTGTGCAGACAAATACACGGTTAGCGCCGCGTTCTTTAATCTGTTTTGCAACATCCAACATACTTTCTCCGGAGGAAATCATATCATCGATAATGATTGCATTCTTTCCGGCAAGATCATCACCTAAAAATTCATGTGCCACGATTGGATTTTTTCCATTTACAATTGTAGAGTAGTCGCGACGTTTGTAGAACATACCCATATCTACGCCTAAAACGTTTGAAAAATAAACGGCACGGTGCATAGCGCCTTCATCCGGACTGATGATCATCAGGTGATCCTTGTCCACTTTCAAATCAGGCTCTGCGCGGAGCAAAGCTTTCATAAACTGATATGGCGGTGTAAAGTTATCGAATCCTTTGAGCGGAATTGCATTTTGTACACGTGGGTCGTGCGCATCAAATGTGATGATATTCGATACACCCATTGCTGTAAGTTCTTCTAATGCAAATGCACAGTCAAGAGACTCTCTCTTTGTCCGTTTGTGTTGACGACTTTCATACAAAAATGGCATAATAACGTTGATGCGGCGTGCTTTTCCGGTAGCAGCCGAGATAATACGTTTTAAATCCTGATAATGGTCATCTGGTGACATGTGGTTTTTATGTCCGTTTACAGAGTATGTAAGGCTGTAGTTACATACATCTACCATGATGAATAAGTCTGTGCCGCGGATGGATTCGCGAAGCATACCTTTTGCTTCACCTGAACCAAAACGAGGGCACGCGCTGTCAACTAAATAGTTCTCCAGACGGTAATTTGCAATTGAAGCGGAATCCGGCCATTTTTCAACTGCATTCTGGCGAAAGGAAACGATGTAGTCATTTACTTTTTGACCAAGTTCTTTGCAACTATCCAATGCGGCTATTTTAAGAGGAGCAATTGGAAGTGCTTTTTCTAATAATGTGATATTTGCCATAGGGGCCTCCATAAAAATAAATTCTTTTAACATACCCATATTAGCAAAAAAAATCATTTGCTTCAAGAATTTCATGTGGAAATTGCTTTTTTTTGAAAAATTTAGTATGATAGAGATTAGAATTAGTATAAATAGTAATTAATAGGAGAAAAAATATGAGTAAACCAATTGTAGCAATCGTCGGAAGACCGAATGTAGGGAAGTCGACATTATTTAATGCACTGGCGGGGGGGATGATTTTCATCGTAAAAAAATTAGCATATCTGACAAGAGATAGAATCTATGCAGAAGTAACATGGCTGGATAAAGAATTTACAATGATTGATACCGGAGGAATCGAACCGGATAGCAAAGATATTATTTTATCGCAGATGAGAGAACAGGCTCAGATTGCCATTGATACGGCTGATGTCATTGTTTTTATTACAGATGTAAGACAGGGACTTGTAGATGCAGATTCCAAGGTTGCAGATATGCTAAGACGCTCCGGAAAGCCGGTTGTGCTTGTTGTCAATAAAGTGGACAGCTTCCAGAAGCTTATGCCGGATGTGTACGAATTTTATAATTTAGGAATCGGTGACCCAATCCCGATTTCGGCAGCATCCAGACTTGGTATCGGTGATATGCTTGATGAAGTAGTGAAATTCTTCCCGGAGGGAAATGCGACGGAAGAAGAGGATGAAAGACCAAGAATTGCAATTGTGGGTAAACCAAATGTTGGAAAATCTTCTATTGTCAATAAATTGCTTGGTGAGAACCGTGTGATTGTATCCGATGTTGCAGGCACGACACGTGATGCAATTGATACTGCAATCAAATATCATGGAAAAGAATATGTGTTTATTGATACAGCAGGTCTGCGAAGAAAGAATAAGATTAAAGAAGAGCTGGAGCGTTATAGTATCATTCGTACTGTGACAGCGGTGGAACGTGCCGACGTTGTCTTAATGGTGATCGATGCGGTAGAAGGAATCACAGAGCAGGATGCAAAGATCGCCGGAATTGCCCATGAAAGAGGAAAAGGAATTATCATTGTTGTCAATAAATGGGATGCGATTGAGAAACATGATAAGACAATGTACGAGTATGAGAAAAAGATTCGTCAGACATTGGCGTATATGCCATATGCAGAGATTATGTATGTGTCTGCAGCGACAGGACAGCGCCTGAACAAGCTTTATGAGATGATTGATGTCGTGATGGAGAATCAGACACTTCGTGTGGCTACAGGTGTTCTCAACGAGATCATGGCAGAGGCAGTTGCGATGCAGCAGCCGCCGTCGGATAAAGGAAAGCGTTTGAAATTGTACTATATTACACAGGTAGCGGTAAAACCGCCGACATTTGTTATCTTTGTGAATGATAAGGAATTGATGCACTTTTCATATACAAGATATTTGGAGAATAAGATTAGAGAAGCGTTTGGCTTTAAGGGAACTTCACTGAAATTTTTCATCCGCGAGCGAAAGGAAAAGGAGCATTAGTAGTATGGAACGTTTGATTTGTGTTGTAATCGGATATCTGTTTGGCTTGTTTCAGACAGGGTACTTTTATGGAAAATTAAAACACATTGACATCAGACAACATGGAAGCGGCAATGCCGGGACGACAAACGCTCTCAGAACGTTAGGATGGACCGCGGGGGCAATCACCTTTTTGGGCGATTGCCTGAAATGTGTTGCAGCAGTTGCAGTTGTGTACTGGCTGTACGGCTCTACACATGATAATATCAGTCTGCTTGCAATGTATGCCGGGATGGGCGCAGTACTTGGACACAATTTTCCCTTTTATTTAAAATTCAAAGGAGGAAAAGGAATTGCGGCGACAGCAGGATTGATTCTTGCTACGAATCCGATTATGATGCTGATTGCGGCTATTGTATTTATTTTGGTTGTGGCAGTGACCCGATACGTTTCGTTGGGGTCACTTATTCTAGTGGTATTGTTTTTGGCTGAAGTGATTGTGTATGGTCAGATGGGAGGATTTTCTCTGACACAGCCAGAATTATATGAAATGTATATGATTGCGTTTGTTTTGATGCTGATGGCATTTTACAGACATCGTGCAAACATCAAGCGTCTTTTGAACGGGACGGAAAATAAATTTGGAGCAGACAGGAAAACGAAATAGAGGCAGGAGGATATGGCATGGCAAAAGCAGGCATCATGGGAGCCGGAAGCTGGGGAACAGCGTTGGCGTTATTACTGTATAAAAATGGGCATGAGGTTACTTTGTGGTCAATCAACAATGACGAGGTAGAGGAATTAAGAAAAGAAAGAGAACACAAGAGCAAATTGCCGGGGGTGAAGATTCCGGAAGATTTGAGGATTACAAACAGTATGGAAGAAGCCGTTGCAGAGAAGGATTTTGTTGTCCTTGCAGTACCTTCACCGTTTATCCGAAGCACAGCGAGAAATATGAAGGCGTATGTGGTTAAACATCAAAAGCTTATCAATGTGGCAAAAGGAATTGAGGAGACGACGCTTAAGACCCTTTCGGAACAGATTGAGGAAGAACTTCCGATGGTGGATGTAGCTGTGTTATCAGGACCGAGTCATGCAGAGGAAGTGGGCAGAGGACTTCCGACAACATGTGTTGTAGGCGCGAAGACAAAAGAGACGGCTGAATATCTTCAGAAGATGTTTATGAACGAAACATTCCGTGTGTATACAAGCCCGGATATTCTCGGAATAGAGGTAGGTGGAGCACTGAAAAATGTCATTGCACTCGCGGCTGGAATTGCGGATGGTCTCGGATACGGTGACAATACAAAGGCGGCGCTTATCACTCGTGGAATTGCGGAGATTGGAAGACTGGGTATCCAGATGGGCGGTAAGATGGAAAGCTTTACCGGACTTACCGGAATTGGAGATTTGATCGTGACCTGTGCAAGCGTACACAGTCGAAACCGAAAAGCCGGATACCTGATTGGACAGGGAAAGACGATGCAGGAAGCAATGGACGAAGTAAAGATGGTCGTGGAAGGTGTTTATTCTGCGAAGGCAGCAATGAAACTTGCAGAAAAATATGAGGTGTCCATGCCGATCATTGAGCAGGTAAATCAAGTGCTTTTTGAAGGAAAAGATGCCGCAAAGGCAGTTAACGAATTGATGTTAAGAGATGGAAAAATTGAACATAGTGACTTACCGTGGGAGTAAAAGGAATTAAAAACAAGAGAATATAGTACATATCAAACCGATTGGCTGCATACACTGTACAAGTGAATAGCAGGAGGGATCATATGGAAGTATTCGATGTTTATAAAGATATACAGGCGAGAACCAACGGAGAAATTTATCTTGGGGTGGTGGGGCCGGTAAGAACCGGAAAATCTACTTTTATCAAACGATTTATGGACTTGTTAGTTTTGCCAAAGATAGAGGATGAACATAGCAGACAGCGGACAAAAGATGAGTTGCCTCAATCTGCATCCGGGAAAACAATCATGACGACGGAACCGAAATTTGTACCGAAAGAGGCAGCGGAAATTTCACTCATGGATGATGTGACAGTAAAAGTACGCCTGATAGACTGTGTCGGCTATATGGTGAAAGGTGCGGCGGGACACACAGAGAATGAGGAAGAACGCCAGGTAAAGACACCGTGGTTTGACTATGAGATTCCATTTACAAAAGCAGCAAGCATTGGAACGCAGAAGGTGATTCATGATCATGCCACGATTGGAATCGTAATCACAACAGACGGAACAATCTGTGATCTTAAGAGAGAAAATTATATCGAGGCAGAAGATAAGACAATCCGGGAACTGCAATCTATCGGGAAACCGTTTGTCGTACTTGTAAATTCAAAAAGACCATATGGGGAAGAGGCAAAGCAGGCGGCGGAAAGTATAAGGCAAAAGCATGGGGTTACGGCGATGGCGCTTAACTGTGAACAACTGCGGGAGGAGGATATTCACCGGATCATGGAAAATATACTGTTTGAATTTCCTATTTCGGAAGTGGAGTTTTATATTCCAAAGTGGGTGGAGATGTTGTCTCGGGAACATAAGATCAAAGCGGATCTGCTTTGGCATATAAAAGAGATGATGAAAGATTTTTCGGAAATCAAAGATGCGGTAAGAGGAATTGCAAAACCAGACAGCATGTACATAAAAGAGATGAAGGTAGATGATGTGGCATTGGATACCGGGTGTGTAAAAGTACGGATTCAGGTGGCGGATAATTATTACTATGAGATGTTAAGTGAGCTGACTGGAACGTCGATTGAAGGAGAATACGAACTGATCCGTACGATGAAGGAGATGGCGGCTCTTCGCAAAGAATATGAAGGCGTAAAAGATGCGATGGAATCGGTAAAAATGAAGGGTTATGGCGTGGTGAGCCCGAGAAAAGAAGAAATCCAACTGGAGGAACCGGTTATTATCAAGCAGGGGAATAAATATGGTGTGAAAATTCATTCCGAAGCACCGTCGATTCATATGATCCGGGCAAATATAGAGACGGAGATTGCACCGATTGTGGGCAGTGAGCAGCAGGCAAATGATTTAGTCAATTATATCAAAGATGCAAGTGCAACAGAAGAAGGTGTGTGGGGTACTAACATTTTTGGAAAATCCATTGAAGAGCTTGTGACGGATGGCATGCGTAATAAGCTTATCGCAATCAACGATGAGAGCCAGTCGAAATTGCAGGATACAATGCAGAAAATTGTAAACGACAGCAATGGGGGAATGGTTTGTATTATCATTTGAGATAAAGCTCTTGACGTTTGCAACAATAAAAGTAAAAAAACACACTTAAAGACGGGGGAAAAAAGTTTTCTCCCGTCTTTAAGTGTGTTATACTATAAAAACAGGAGGATGAAAAAGATGATTCGTTTTAATTGTGATTATAATGAGGGAGCACACCCTCGTATTTTAGAGACACTTGTAAAAACTAATATGGAGCAGACACCGGGATATGGTGAAGATCCATATTGCGAAAAGGCAGCAAAAGTAATCAAGGATTTGTGTAAAAAGGAAGATGCAGCAGTGCATTTTCTTGTGGGAGGCACACAGGCAAATCTGACGGTAATTTCATCAATTCTTCGCCCGTATCAGGCAGTGCTTTGTGTGGAAGAAGGTCATATCAATGTGCATGAGACAGGAGCTATTGAGGCATGTGGGCACAAGGTAATGACAGTTTCGGGGAAAGATGGAAAGATTGATGCAGAACAGATTAAAGAAGTATATACACAGCACTGGTCCGACAGTTCACATGAACATATGACACAGCCAAAGCTTGTGTATATTTCCAACCCGACAGAACTTGGAACGATGTACAGCAAGGCGGAACTGGAAGCAATACGAAATGCATGCAATGAATGTGGACTGTATTTGTTTTTAGACGGTGCAAGACTTGGATATGGGCTGATGGCAGAAGGAAATGATCTGACATTGGAAGTATTGGCAGAGAATTGTGATGTGTTTTACATCGGAGGAACGAAAGTGGGAGCATTGTTCGGAGAAGCGGTTGTTATCTGCAATAAAGCGCTTCAGGAAGATTTTAGATATCTGATCAAGCAGAAGGGTGGTATGCTTGCAAAGGGAAGATTGCTGGGAATCCAGTTTTTAGAACTTTTAAAAGATGGCTTGTATTTTGAAATCGCAGGGCATGCAATCCGAATGGCAATGATCCTGAAGAAAGGACTTGAGGAAGCCGGATATTCATTTTTCATCGACAGTGTAACCAACCAGCAGTTCGTGATTGTGTCTGATGAAAAATTGGAACAGCTGAAAGAAAAATATGCATATACATATCAGCAGCGATACGATGCGACATCCAGCGTGATTCGTCTTTGCACAAGCTGGGCGACAAAAGAGGAAGATGTTTATCAATTACTAAAGGATATGAGGTAAGGAGACAAAAGATGCGTGAAAAGCTGACACATTTTGATGAAAAAGGAAATGCAGTGATGGTAGATGTCTCAGAAAAAGAGGTGACATCAAGAGTCGCGGTGGCGTCTGGAAAGATCCGTGTCAATGCAAAGGTGATGGAGGCGGTTAAAAAGGGTACTTCCAAAAAGGGAGATGTGCTTGGGGTGGCACGTGTGGCGGGAATCATGGCGGTCAAGCAGACGGCGAATCTGATTCCAATGTGCCATACACTTCTGATCAGCAAATGTGAGATTGCCTATGAGATTTCAGAAGATACTTTGGAAATTCTGGCAAGATGTACTGTGAAAGTAGAAGGGAAGACCGGAGTTGAGATGGAAGCGCTGACAGGAGTCAGTGTTACGTTGTTGACGATTTATGATATGTGCAAGGCAATTGATCGTACCATGGAATTGTCAGAGATACATTTGGAAGAAAAAAAAGGCGGAAAAAGCGGACATTTTAGGAGGGAAAATAATATGAGAGTTGCAATTATAACAGCAAGTACTTTAGGATACAAAGGGGAAAGAGAAGACAAAAGCGGACCATATATTAAAAAAGTCGTAGAAAATGCAGGATTTGAAGTAAAGGTGATGAAGGTGCTTCCGGATGACCGTAGGATTTTGGGAGAAGTGATGAAACGGCTGGCAGACAGCAATATTGTCGACTTAATCATCACGACAGGTGGAACTGGATTTTCAGAAAGCGACGTAACACCTGAGGCAACGTTGGATATTGTAGAGCGACAGGTGCCTGGAATACCGGAGGCAATGCGTGCCTACAGTATGCAGTTTACAAAACGGGCAATGCTGTCAAGGGCCGCGGCTGGAATCCGCAAACAGACATTGATCGTAAACTTTCCGGGAAGTCCGAAATCGCTGAAAGAATCACTGGAATATATTTTGCCTGAACTAATACACGGCGTAGAGATTTTACAGGGAATTGCGAAAGAGTGCGCAGCTCCAAAGGAAGCGTAAAAGATGAAAAAGATTGAGACAAAAGATGCGGTAGGTCATGTGATTTGTCATGATATTACAATTATTGTAAAAGATCAGATTAAAGATACTGCATTTCGAAAAGGACATATTGTGCGGGAAGAAGATATTCCCAAACTGTTATCTATTGGAAAAGACCATCTTTATGTGTGGGAGAAAGAAGAGGGAATGCTGCACGAGAATGAGGCGGCAGAGATTCTGGCATCTGTATGCGAAAGCGCATATATGAAGCGGAGTCCGGTAAAAGAAGGAAAGATTGAGTTGTCGGCAACACAGAGAGGACTTTTTCAAATTGATTTGGAAAAGCTTTGTGCCATCAATGAGTTGGAAGATATCATGATTGCATCCAGACATCATAACCAGCCGGTGAATGTCGGGGACAAACTGGTTGGGACAAGAGTGATTCCGCTGGTCATTTCGGAAGAGAAGATGAAGCAAGTTAAAGAAATCGGTGGAAAAGAGCCATTATTTCGAATTTTACCATATAAGCGAAAAACAGCCGGAGTGGTGACGACTGGAAATGAAGTGTACTATGGGCGGATACAGGACACATTTACTCCGGTTATTCGAGAAAAACTGAAAGCATATGATGTGGAAGTGTTGGTTCATAAAACCGTACCGGATAAAAAAGAAAAGATTGTAGAAGCAATTCGGGAGATAAAAGGCAAAGGAGTAGATATGGTACTTTGTACCGGAGGAATGAGTGTCGATCCGGATGATATGACACCGAGTGCAATCAAAGAAAGTGGAGCGCAGATTATTTCCTACGGGGCTCCGGTTCTTCCGGGGGCGATGTTCCTGCTTGGCTGTTTTTCGGATGGAACACCGGTTATGGGACTGCCGGGATGCGTGATGTATGCAAAAGCGACCATTTTTGATTTGCTTCTTCCACGGATACTTGCAGATGTACCGGTTACGAAGAAGGATTTGGCAAAGATGGGAGCAGGAGGATTATGTCTTGGCTGCGATATCTGTACGTATCCGAACTGTGGATTTGGAAAAGGAGTATAGAGATTTATGGGAGTTGTGAGAGCTGTTTGTATCAGTGAAAAGAAAGGAACAGAAAAGCAAAATGTACATAAGGCAAAGCTGGTTGCGGATTCTGGTCTGAAAGGAGATGCGCATGCAGGCAACTGGCATAGACAGGTGAGTCTGTTGTCTTATGAGCAGATAGAAGCGTTTCGGCAAAGAGGGGCACAGATAGAATTCGGTGCGTTTGGAGAGAATCTTGTCGTAGAGGGATTTGATTTAAAAACCCTTCCGATTGGAACAAGATTTCGCTGCAACGATGTGATTCTTGAGATGACGCAGATAGGAAAGAAATGCCATCACGGGTGCAGGATTTTTCAGGCGATGGGAGACTGCATCATGCCAAGAGAAGGTGTGTTTGCAGTTGTAATTCACGGCGGGGAGATTTCAGAGGGTGACTGTATAGAGATTTTGACAGATAAGGAGGAGTAAATGAAAATCACATATATTTCACACAGTGGGTTTGCGGTGGAACTGGAAAACCATATTTTTCTGTTTGATTATTACAAAGGGGAGATACCAAAGTTTGATCCGAAAAAAAGTATAGTTGTATTTGCAAGCCATGTCCATCATGATCATTATGTAGAAGAAATTTTTGAATTGAGAGAACAATATCCGGATGTGCACTATGTTCTGTCTTCGGATATTCGAAGGTCAGCGAAAAAAATTTTGGAAGAAAAGCAAATCGAAGCTCAGGTCTCTTTTTTGAGAATCCATCAGGAGCTTGAACTGGGAAAGGTGCGGATTCAGACTTTGAAGTCAACAGATGCAGGTGTTGCTTTTTTGGTGGAGTGCGAAGGAAGAATAATTTACCATGCAGGAGATCTGAATTGGTGGCATTGGGAAGGAGAGCCGGATGCGTATAATGAACATATGAAGACGGCGTATCTGAAGGAAATTGAAAAATTGAAGGACACACCGATCGATGTGGCATTTGTGCCCGTAGATCCAAGGCTTGGCGAGCAGTATTATTATGGAATAGATGGATTTGCAAAACGGGTGGATGCAAAAGCATTGATTCCGATGCATTGCTGGGGGGACTATACAGTTTGTGAAAAACTGATGCATCAGGAGGAGACAAAGGAGTATCGAGAGCGGATTTATCCGATCACAAAAGAAGGAGAGAAAATATGTCTCAAGATATCATAGTCGTAGCAGGATTGTTTGCTGTTCTTGCCGGCATTTGGGTGGTGAACATGGTAAGCCGTAAAAATCGAATGGGATATATACAGGCAATGCTGAAAGAAGAGTGGGGCAGTGGACATCCAAAAGAATATACATATGAGGAATTTGAATGGATTTCACATTATTACAAGAATCGACAGGAGAGAAGATGTGCCAAAGGGGCGTTTATCGATGATATCACATGGAATGATCTGGAGATGGATGATGTATTCTTAAAGTTAAATCATACTTATTCCAATATTGGCGAGGACTATTTGTATGATCTTTTGAGGAGACCACAAACGGAGGAATCTGTGCTGAGAGAGCGAGAGCGTCTGATTACTTATTTTGCAGAGCATGAAAAAGAGCGCAGAGTTTTTCAGACCAAATTCTATGAAATTGGGAAATTATTAAAAGTTCCGGTCAGTGATTATATTTACCGTTTATCTGAAGTGAAAAAGAAAAGCAACACACCGCACTATCTGGCGATTGGAGGGATTTTTGCCGCCATTGTTTTGGCAATTTTCAACATCACTGCCGGAGTGATTGCGTTACTTGTGGTGATGGGTGTAAATATCAACAGTTATTATAGAGAGAAGAAAGAAATCGAGGCGTATATCAGTACATTTTCTTATATCATGAAACTGCTTGATATCAGCGATCAGTTTGAACATGTTGATATTCCTGAAGTGGAACAATATGTGCAGGAGATTATCAAAGCAAAGAAACAGTTTGGCAAGTTCAAAAAGGGTTCCTCTTTGGTGGTGTCCGGACGGCATATCGGAGCATCTCTTACAGAATCCATCATGGATTATTTCCGTATGCTGTTTCATGTGGATTTAATTAAATTCAATTCGATGCTGGAAGAGTTTCAAAAAAATTTGGATGCGATTGAGTGTATGATGGAAAATCTTGGACTTTTGGACAGTATGATTGCAATCGCCTCTTATCGGGAGTCATTGTCATATTATTCTGTGCCGGAACTTGTGAAGCAGGAAAAGGCATTTTTAGAAAGTGAAGACATGTATCATCCTATGCTTGAGAATCCGGTTGCAAATACGATCAAAGAAGAACGAGGCGTGTTGGTGACGGGCTCCAATGCATCTGGGAAATCAACATTTTTAAAGACGGTGGCAATCAGTGCGGTTTTTGCACAGACGATCCACACCTGCCCGGCAAGACAATATCGCGCCTGCTATTTTCATATTTATTCATCTATGGCGCTCAAAGATAATCTTCAGGGGAATGAGAGCTACTACATTGTGGAAATCAAATCTTTAAAAAGAATCTTGAACCGCGTAGAGGAGAAGACGCCGCTCTTATGTTTTGTGGATGAGGTGCTTCGGGGAACGAATACGATTGAGCGTATTTCAGCATCGGCTCAGATTTTAAAGAGTCTGGCAAAAGTGCATGTAATGTGTTTTGCGGCAACACATGATATTGAGTTGACACATCTTTTGGAAGAGTTTTATAGTAATTATCATTTTCAGGAAGAGGTAAAAGAAAATGATATTTTGTTTAATTACATGTTGTACAGAGGAAGAGCGGTATCCAGAAATGCTATTAAGCTGCTTGGGATTATCGGATATGACGGGGAAATTATCAAAGAGGCTGAGAAGACGGCAGAGAATTTTGTAAATACCGGAATATGGAGTTTGTAGAGAAAGTGAGAGCGATATGAAAGTAAAGATTTATACAGATGGTGCGGCACGAGGAAACCCGGATGGACCGGGAGGATACGGCACTGTGTTGGAATTTATAGATTCAAAAGGGCAGCTTCATACAAAAGAGTTGTCCTGCGGATATAAGAAGACGACGAACAACCGTATGGAATTGATGGCGGTGATCGCAGGGCTGGAGGCGCTGAACCGTCCCTGTGAGATTGAGTTATATTCGGATTCAAAATATGTGGTCGATGCATTTAATCAGCACTGGATTGATGGCTGGCTGAAAAAAGGCTGGAAACGCGGAAAAAACGAACCGGTCAAAAATGTGGATTTGTGGAAACGATTATTGAAGGCGAAAGAACCGCATCAGATTACGTTTATTTGGGTAAAAGGACATGATGGACATCCGCAGAATGAGCGCTGTGATACACTTGCAACGACAGCGGCGGACGGCGGAAATCTTTTGGATGATGTAATCGGGGGATAAAAGTACTTTACAAGTTTTGAAGAAAATGATAAAATCACAGAGGTGTAAAAGTAAGACAGACGGTCGCAGCTGCAAGTGTCGAAAGACCGCAGGTGAGGAAAGTCCGGGCTTCATAGGGCAGGATGCCGGATAACGTCCGGTGGAGGCGACTCCAAGGCTAGTGCAACAGAAATGTACCGCCCAGATTGACTCTGGGTAAGGGTGGAAGGGCAGTGTAAGAGACTACCGC
>OBUZ01000266.1_pt1 | contig 38994 bp, 39 predicted proteins | sample 1494961 | NCBI WGS metagenome assembly OBUZ01 (sample SAMEA2579939, study PRJEB22360) | human gut metagenome | biome: human gut; feature: human-associated habitat; material: faeces | place: Denmark | collected 2008/2010
GATGCGCCTCGCAGGGAAGGATTCTGGTTCAGAATCCGAGTCCGAAAGGAAGCTTATGACTTTAGTCATGAGTTGTTCACATGATACCAGCTCATATCAACCCCTTCCGAATTACATTCACTAAGGCAATGCTTACATTCGATATTACATCGTGTAGTCAATTTTAATAACATGAAATACCTCCTTATTTATCAATCATTATAAACGAAGGAAAAAGGAATCACAACATCTATTTCATGCAGTTAAAAATAAAGCATAATATAGTTAGCGTTCAAAGATAGAGATGCTAATAAAACATAAGGAGAATAGAATCATGAGTAAAATTATTGGAATTGACTTAGGAACAACGAACAGCTGCGCATCTGTAATGGAGGGAGGAAAACCAACTGTAATTGCAAATGCAGAAGGAGTAAGGACGACCCCATCCGTTGTGGCCTTTACCAAAAATGGTGAACGGTTGATTGGTGAACCTGCAAAGCGCCAGGCTGTAACAAATTCAAACAGGACAATTTCCTCCATCAAGCGATATATGGGAACAGACTATCATGTGGACATTGATGGAAAAAGATACACACCACAGGAAATTTCAGCCATGATCCTTCAGAAACTTAAAGCGGATGCGGAAAGTTATTTAGGTGAGCCAGTGACAGAGGCTGTCATTACCGTTCCTGCATATTTTAATGATGCACAGAGACAGGCTACAAAGGATGCTGGTAAAATTGCTGGACTTGACGTAAAACGTATCATCAATGAACCGACAGCGGCAGCGCTGGCCTATGGGCTTGATAATGAGAACGAACAGAAGATTATGGTATATGACCTTGGAGGCGGTACTTTTGATGTGTCCATCATTGAGATTGGTGATGGCGTGATAGAGGTCCTGTCAACAAATGGTGATACCCACCTGGGTGGTGACGATTTTGATAACTCCGTCACACAGTGGTTGGTTGATGAATTCAAAAAAACAGAAGGTGTCGATCTGTCAAAGGATAGCATGGCCATGCAGAGGTTAAAGGAAGCTGCAGAAAAGGCAAAGAAGGAATTATCTTCCACGACTACGACCAATATCAACCTTCCATTCATTACAGCAACCGTGGATGGACCAAAACATCTGGACATGAACCTGACAAGAGCAAAATTCGATGAACTGACACATGATCTGATTGAACGGACCGCAATCCCAGTGCAGAATGCCTTGAATGATGCTGGAATCAAAGCTTCTGAGTTAAGTAAGGTATTACTGGTAGGTGGATCAACAAGAATGCTCTCGGCACAGGAAAAAGTGAAGATGTTAACCGGTCATGAACCATCAAAAGCATTAAACCCAGATGAATGTGTTTCAATTGGAGCAGCCATCCAGGGAGGAAAACTGGCTGGAGATGCTGGCGCAGGGGATATCCTTCTTCTTGATGTAACACCTCTGTCTTTATCAATCGAAACCATGGGTGGAGTAGCAACAAAACTGATTGAACGTAACACTACAATCCCAACAAAGAAAAGCCAGGTATTCTCCACCGCTTCTGACAATCAGTCTGCTGTTGATATCCATGTCATGCAGGGAGAACGTGAATTTGCCAAGGACAATAAGACACTTGGAAGATTCAGGCTGGACGGAATCCTTCCTGCTCCAAAGGGTGTCCCCAAAATTGAGGTAACCTTTGATATTGATGCGAATGGTATCGTAAATGTATCGGCAAAGGACTTAGGAACTGGAAAGGAGCAGCATATCACGATTACTGCCGGCTCCAATATGAGTCAGGCTGAAATTGACCGGGCAGTATCAGAGGCCCAGATGTTTGCTGCAGCTGATAAAGCCAGAAAAGATGCAGTTGATGCCAGGAACGAAGCAGAATCCATTGTTGTACAGATTGAGAAAAATATTAAGGATGTAGATGGGAAAATCAAAGCTGATGACAAGGTGCTTCTTGAATCCGATGTCAGGGAATTGAAGGATCTACTGGATTCGCATCCGATTGAGTCATTAAAGGAAGGTGATGCGGAAATCTTTAATGCTGCAAAAGATAAACTGCTTAATGACTCTAACCGTGTATTCAGTACTGTTTACCAGAATGGTACAGAAACAGAAGCAGAATACAATGAAAACGCGGATACGGACGAAAACGATGATGATAACATTGTTGATGGGGAGTTCAAGGAAGTGTAAACGATTATTACTTTTCATTCCACCGCCTTGCCGAGGCGGTGGACCAATTGGTATTGTACAGCAAATTCACTAAAATTAGATAAGGAGAAGTCAGAATGAGTGAAAATGAGATTATTGAAAAAATAAAGAGCGATGAATTATCTTCATTAGATATATATCAAATGGGAAAGCATGGTCTAATTGATATCACTGATAACATAAAATGGACACTTATAAAGAAGAATCCTGGAAGATATGGACTCATAGAGATGACGGATGAAATGAATAAGTATGTATTATTCCAAGGTAGATTTGATATGATTGATTTATTCCAACCGGATTTTTTCAAAACACTGACAGAGGATGAAGTCATAACCCTTTTAACCTTTCCAATTAATAGAATCGATTACATGTACATAAAGAAAATCATACCATATTTAGCGTTAACAAAAAAAATTGTGAAAAGGCTTGTAGAAATATCAAATGCCTTTTTATACATTAAAGAAATGGAACCATTTGTGGACGAAGAAGTGACATGGATTGCAGTAAGATCGTTTTGTTCTCGCACCGATATATTTCATTCAATTCCAGATTCCAAGTATTGCAGCCTGACCGATGATATGTGGAAAGAAATATGTGGTACAAAAGAATATCGTTTAATTTCAGAATACCTTAAGCGTGGTTTTGATGCTCCGGATTTTGTTAAAGAGGAAGTCATACTGTCTAGTTCAGGTGACTCGTATGTGGAAGACATCCCATTAAATGGTCATCTTTTAAAAGTATTCTTTGACAGATGGCGTGATGAGCTTAGCGAGTACTCCATTAGGGAACTCCTAAAGAACAATACAGATCGTATGGAAACAATAAAAGCTTACCCAGAGCTTTACAAATATATTCGTAAGCCGAAGAAAGCAGAAACTGAGCTGGCAGTTGAATTAATGCCGAAAAATCTGGAATTTGTAAAAAAGCAAAGTGAAAAAATATGCCTTATGGCATTGGAAAAAGATCCAAGCGTCTGTAAGTACGTCAAAATCCAGACTGATGCAATTTCTGAATTAATTGGTATCAAAGAAGAAGTAACAGAATATCCTGCTCCTTATTATCTGCTAAGCGCATGTGAAGATCTTGCCGATGAAGGATATTTAAATTATGTCACGACAGTAGAAGGAAAGGATATGGAAGATTTCATGGAATCTCAATTCTCACTTACTTTTGGAAATCTTGATGATTACAACAAAAGAATGGTAAAAGATTGTTTTTCCTATCAGCCTATCACGGAAGATGAGTACAGACTTTTAAAAAAACTTGGACTAAGTTCATTAAGTTCAGGAATATGGTCATTTGACAATGAAAATAGTGATTATGATGATGAGGAGGATTAACAGAAAAACATTCAGGTTTAGAATTTTCAGGTCTGCCTACGTATATAAATCGATTAAAAGAGCTTTAGGGCTCTTTTTTTTCTGCAATTCTCAAGTTATCTAATAAAAAAATTCTCCATTCTTACTCTGTAGTTAAATGAAAAATTAGAGAAAGAATAAAGGAGATAGATATGTCTATAAAAATTATTGGAGATAGCGCCGAAGCAAGATTTAGAGCCGCCGCAGAATATAGAAGTAAATTACAGGCCGCAATTGTTAATGATGTAATGAAAGCATCAGATACTAGTGAGCGGATTATTCCAAATTACAGAGAGTATCTAGGAAACAGCAAACGTCCGAGTTCAATCGATGCAGTCATCACCCTGCCTAATAGGCTTAGGATTGCCCTTGAAGTAGATGGTGCAATACATATGTTGGGGATAGAACATGATAAAGAAAAAACAAAAAAACTCCTTGCAGAAGGTTATGACTATGTGTTCAGGCTAAGATCAGGGCAGATTCCAAAATTAGAGGATGAATCTGTTGAAATTGTAGTTGAAAAAAATGGCATCACTGATGCGGTGAAAACATTACTGTCAAAACTCAATGAGTTGGCAGAAGAAGAAATCTTTGATGCAAGTAAAGTAGAGGATGCGTCAGTTGATGATAAATATTTCTATGTAGATAGAGATGAGATTTGGGCAATGAAGAAAAATTTATGTATGAAAGAAATGAGACGTTTACATACAGAATTTTTACCAAAAGATTACTGTTCAAAGGATGAAAACTTTCCAATCGGCAAATGGCTTATGAACCAGAGAACTGCTGCGAGAAGTGGAAGACTTAGTAAATACAGGTATGAGGATTTTTTAAGTGATGGAATTGATTTAAAGGAATACAAAAACAAGAAGAAGTGCCATTAAATTCGAATATAAATATCCTGATGGATATTAAACATATATAAAGGGAGGCTTGCCTCTCTTTTTTTATATGGAAAATAAACACATAATATTTTTAAGACGCTGAAGAAAGGAGATATATGGATGCTTTTCAGGAAAAAAGATAAGAAAATAGAGAAGGAATATATTGAACGAAGGATTCCTGTCATGGATTGTAAAATTTCCTCATGGATACATAAACTGGAGCAAGTCTATGAAGATGAGATTACATTGGAGGAACTAAAAGAAATTGCTTTCTTGAGCTGCGAACAGCAGGAAAATGACTGGGTTGTCTGGAGAAAATGCTGCTATTATGGTGGGTGTGATTTCGACCCAATCGATTTTAAGGAAGAATACGAAGCCTATAAGTATGCCAGTATCAAATCGTTGCTGTTAAATATCCTCAAAAGGGAACATGAATTAAGTGGAGCGCATACCGTACTGGCAGATGTAAACCATAGCTGTCCGAAATATCAAGAATGTACTGGATTGGATTATTAGGAGGGATCGATGTATATAGAAAATATCGTAATTGGAGAACCGATTGTAAGCCCGGAAGAAATCTTTGCATATGACAAGGAAGACTGGGACTTCATGGAAAAAGAAAAAACATATTATACGGATGAGCGTTACCTGCCTAAAATCCTGGTAGCTTTAGAAATTGCTCCATCCATCAGTGAAATAAGAAGAAACCGAAAAGATTTGATGATGAATCTTCACTCCTTGGACTATCTGGAACTAAAGTATGGAAAAAGACGATTGTTCATATTAGTTGGTAACTGATGATAAGCAGCTTTCAAGCTGCTTATTTTGTAAGTTATCTCATATGAAATTATATCATACTATTACCAGTTGTTGATTAAAGGAGTATATTTTCCTGTTTAAGAAATGGAAGGAGAGCCTATGTTAGATTTTGAAAGAATTGAAAAGATGTTAAAAGGAAGAGTTGCTGTAAAAAAAGAGTTTGAAAAGGAGTTCATGGTAAACAAAGAAAAGTTGGATGAAATCCTTAGTAGTCCGATTGATGGAGATACGTTCCGAAAGTCACTGACCTGCTGCATACATAAAATCCTTGACGATTATAATGGTGGAGCATTTGGTATCAGGAGTGCAACATGCCTCTATCAATTGGAAGAAGACATTAATCAAGCATGGGAATTAATCCTGGCAACCGATAAGACTTCTCATTTTGGTGATTTCAGCAATGTATGCGGAATATACAATAAGCTGAAAATTACTTATGCCATCTATGTGCTGGCCGATGAAAAATGGGAGGATACCCTGCGGAAAAGAAGCGCAGAAGGAAAATTATCATGTTGTTAAATTTCTATGAAGAAAATTTGGGTTGCGAGAAGCACCCATTTTTCTTTTTGTCCGAATTTTTAAATGCATACTAAGAATATCAATTATAGAAGGAGTGATAAAGTGAACCGAACCAAGATTAAGAAACTAATTGTTACAAACCTGGTCATTGTGATCATCGCAATTGTATGCTTTTCAGAAGGCTTTCTTGGCCTGTCAATCAGAAATAGCAGTGTACTTTCTGCTTCTGCATCTGTTGCTGTTTTTGTCACATTGGTTGCGTCCTTTGGTATACTGAATTACCAGATCCTGTTTGTAAAAGAGAAGGCAAGGCTGATTAAGTTTAAAGAAAACCAAAAAGGGGAAGTGTTTGATGCCTTTGAAGAACGGAAGAATGGTATGTTCCGATCTGAAATCAAGACGGCCATGATCCAATACAGCCGGGCGGATGAAATTGAAGAAAGACTGGACAGCATCCTTTCACAAAAATTCATGAAAGGAAGTATCAGTTATAACAAGTTCATGGATGTAGCAATTGGAAGCCGGACAGCCATAATCAAGAACATAACAAACATAGCTAATTTAATGCTGGTTTTTGATGAGGACGAGTATAACCGTATAAATAAGAAAAACCGGTTTGATGGAATGACTGGATATAAAAAAGATGATATCCCAGATGACATCAAGCACAGGAAACTTGAATTATATAATGGGACCATTCATGACATCCAGGTGATGTTACGGTCAAATGAAGAACTTTTATTGAAATCAGATGAACTGGTAATTAATCTATCAAAATCCGAATTTTCAAGCGATAAGGAGGATGCCGCCATAGAGGAAATAAACCAGTTGATCCATCAGATTCAGTATTATAAAAATTAAGGAGATAAGAAAATGAATAGTAAAAAGAATATCATGATCATTGTAGGAATTGCAGTAGTGGCCTTCCTTATCACATTTCTGGGCATTAACATGACAAAGAACATTGGTAAATCAGAATCAGTAATCTCAACGGAAAATGCCACTGATCGGGTGGCAAAACTATTGAAGAAGGTAAATGTGTCTGAAGCAGAACCAGTAAAATCACCTGTTGAATTTAATGAGGTTTCAGAATCAGATGAATTGCCAGACATTGATAAAAACGAAGTCACAGTCAATAACACGACTTCACTGTATGTAGAAATCTTTGCAACAGCCGAGAAAGCCGGAAAAGGAAAAGATGGTTGGCTGAATGAGGTAGCTGAAAGCTTTAACAAACAAGGCTTTGAGGTAAACGGACAGCCGGTATCGGTAAGAATTCGAAACGTGGCATCTGGTTTAGGAATGGATTATATCCGTACAGGAAAATATATACCAGATGGTTATAGCCCCTCCAACGATTTCTGGGAAAAAATGCTGGAAGCCAATGGAGTGAAAATGCAGACCGTAACAGACCGGCTTGTATCAAACACGCCTGGAATTCTCTTATCTAAGGATACAAATAAGACCTTGATGGATAAATATGGTTCAATCAACCTCCAGACAGTAGTTGAAGCAACCTCCAATGGAGAATTTGTTATGGGATATACAAATCCATATGCAAGCGCAACCGGAATGAACTTTCTGATCAGTACGTTAAAAACATATGATCCTTCCAATCCACTGTCAGATACAGCCATTGAAGGATTCCAGAATTTCCAGAAAAATGTTCCATTTGTTGCGTATACCACCTTACAGATGAGGGATGCGGCTGAATCCGGTACATTGGATGGATTCATCCTGGAATACCAGACCTATATCAATGATCCGGAACTTGCAAGAAAATATGTCTTTACCCCATTTGGTTATGACCATAAGAACCCGCTTTATGCACCGGAAGGCCTTTCCAACGAGAAGGTTGAAATCTTAAGCAAATTCGCTGATTATGCTGCGCAGGATACCTGGCAGAAGAAAGCAACCGATTATGGTTTTAATTCCGTACAGGATTATGTATGTGAATTGAGTGATGTTGATGGATCCACATTGATTCAGGCTCAGGAAATATGGAAGACCGAAAAAGACAGCGGTAAGCCAATCATTGCAGTATTTGTTGCCGATGTATCAGGAAGCATGGACGGGGAACCACTGAACGCATTGAAACTATCACTCATAAACGGAATGCAGTATATCGGGAAAAAGAACTATGTTGGCCTTGTTTCCTATTCAAATGATGTGACTGTGAATGTACCAGTGGGCAAATTTGACCTGAATCAGATGTCACTGTTTAAAGGTGCAGTAGAGAACCTTAGTGCATCTGGTGGGACAGCTACATTTGATGCCATTGTTGTTGCCACTGATATGCTTCAGAAAGCCCAGGCACAGTATCCGGATGCAAAAACAATGATGTTCGTCCTGAGTGATGGACAGTCAAACCGAGGATTGTCATTAAGCGATGTAAGCAATGTACTGGAGTCCTTAAAAATCCCTGTTTATACAATTGGCTACAATGCTGATATTGAAGCATTAGGTAAAATTTCTGCAATCAATGAAGCAGCAAGTATTAATGCAGACTCAGATGATGTAGTATACAAACTGAAAAACTTATTCAATTCAAGTTTATAAAAGGCCTTCGTGGCCTTTTTTATTAAAGGAAGGATATTTGCATATTAATCTATGAAAACAAGAAAGAAGGAGAAAATATGGATAGAAATGAAATAAGAAAACTAATAAATACCGAGCCATACGGATTTTTAAAGTCTAACCAACATCTGGGTGACAAAATCTGTTTCATGACCTTGGGAGGTTCACACTCCTATGGACTGAACACAAAGGACAGCGATGTTGATATCCGTGGCTGCGCATTAAACAGTGCACAGGACATTCTACTTGGAAACGATTTCGGACAGGTAACAGAAACAGATACAGACACTGTCATTTATTCCGTCAATAAGTTCCTGACCTTGTTGGGGGACTGCAATCCAAATGTAATATCATTGTTAGGAAACCAGCCAGATCAATATTGGGATATTACGGAAGAAGGAAGGATGATTCTGGATAATAAGGATATATTTTTATCCAAACGCTGTATCAATTCATTTGGCGGATATGCAAACCAGCAACTGCGCCGCCTTGAGAATGCTTTGGCGCGTGATTCCTATCCGGCAGAGAGACGTGAGGAGCATATCATGGGAACAATCAATAACATGGTACATTTCTTTGAAGAGCATTATCCTGGATTTTCTTCAGAAATGTTGAAGCTATATATCGATAGCTCAACTCAGGAGAATTTGGATTCAGAGATATACATTGATTTAATGATAAATCATATTCCGTTACGAGCATTTAAGGGAGTCCTGTCAGAGATGACATGTGTAATAAATGAATATGCAAAATTAAACAAGAGGAATACGAAGAAGGACAAGAAACATTTATGCAAACATATGTCACAGTTGCTGCTGCTTTATATGATAGCAATTGACCTGTTGACAAAAAAAGAAATCATATCCTATCGAGCCGATGAACACGAACTGTTGATGAATGTCAGAAATGGTATGTTCTTAGATGAGGCGCCTCCGGAAACGGTTGAACAGATACGAAAGGAAGTCGAAAGATTAAAGGCTGATTTCGAAAAGCAGGAATTTTCATCTCAGCTAGAGTATACATTGAAAGAATCCGCATTGGAAAAGGAAATTGAAAGGAGGATGATGGGGATTTATCAGGTAAATGATAGTTTCAATGAAATCATGAGTATGTATGATCTGAAATTTGAAGAAGCAAAAAACAAAACGACTTTGCCAGATTTACCTGATTATGAGCAAATTAACAACATAAGATATAAAATAAATCGCAATACCATAGAAAAAAGTGCATGATGCACTCTTTTTGTTGTGGAATAGTAGAAAATATGTACAAATTGACGGTCTTTTTGTGTGGGAATAAGCCATACTATCTTATATTAAGATAGAACGAGATTTTACACAGGAGGAAACTAGAATGAAGTGCTATGCATTATCTACAAAAGACCAAAATTTAATTTTAACAAAACCTCAGTTTGATAAGTTCCTTAAATCAAGCCAACCAGGGTATCAATGTTTAAAATGTAATTCTTTTGAGGAGGCGGAAATAGCGCTTCATAAACTTCAAAGCAGAAAGAATCACAAATCAAGAAAAATGGAACCATGCTCAAAGGAAGAGTATGTCATGTTTTATGATAGTGAATTCAACTGTCCGGATGAGAAAAGCTCAATTCAGGAAATTATCTCAATCGGGGCCATCATATGCGATATGGATGGTAACGAAAAGAGCCGATTTTATTCAACTGTAAAACCAATAAAAACTCCAAGACTTACAAAACGATGTAAAGAGCTGACATTTTTAAGTCAAGCCGAAATTGATATGTCAGAGAATCTTTACTGGGTATGTAAACGTTTCTGTGAATGGTATGAAGAATATAATGTAACTTCCATTTACACCCTTGGAAAAAGTGATTCAACACAGCTGAAAAAGTCAATGCAAATACATAAGCAGCATAAATATATCCAAAGGATAGCAAATGAGCTAAAAGACATACGCCCTATTTTCGAAAAAAGGATTGATAAATCTATATCTGTACTGTCTTTATCGAACCTTAAAGCAATATGTGGACTTGATATGCGTGTCAGCCACAATGCATTGCTTGATGCCATTGATTTAAAAGATGTATATTTTAAGTTGATGTCAGGGGAATATGATAAGGAACTTGTGCAGAAAATCAATCACGAACAAATTGAAAAGCAACGATATAAACAGGCCCGTAATGTAAAAAATCAGAAGATTTTTGTGTCAGAGGAAATCATGAATGCGAAAGATAAGTTGGTAACATTCCTACAAGAGAATGATGACTCAGCCGACATTGATAAAATAGTTTTAAAAGCTATAATAGATGATTTAAATGAATTATTCATCCGCTGATCTGTTTCTGTTTCTGTATCCTATGCTTAAAAGGACATTATCTTCAATGTCCTTTTTTTGATGCAATCATAACAAACTAATCTTATGGAGGTGAAAATCATGATCTGTAAGATGGTTGCAATAGACGCATCAACAAATAAGACTGCCATGTCCCTGTTTGTAAATGGAATCTATGAAAGCAGGATATTAATTGACTTATCAGATATGGAAAATAATGAGGAGAGATTCCGATGTATGGGAAAGGCAATATTGGATTATCTGAATCAAACAGACCCATATATTATATATGTTGAGGATACCGCAGTTTTAACGAATGCAAAAACACAGAGGGCATTAACACGGCTACAGGGAATCATTTATTCGTTTTGTCTATTCCACGATTGTGAGTTTAATGCTATAAAACCAACAGAGTGGAGAAGTCTTGTAGGAATAAAACAAGGTAACAAGAAAAGAGAAGCTTTAAAAACAGTTGCCGTCGATTATGTCAAGGAACTATTGGGGATTGAAGTAACGGATGACGAAGCTGAATCTATTTTAATAGGGATAGCCGCCGTGGCAAAGTTTAATGGACTTGATGATGCAATAAAAATAAATCAAAAAAAGTGAAAAACAGAATTTTCAATGTTCTGTTTTCTTTCATTATATCTATTAGATACAGAACTATATTTCAATTGTCAAATATACGTTTAAGGAGGTATAAATGAAGTTAAAAAATAAAATCGGAGAACATGGGAAGCGCTGTCTGTCATTCATGATGGCCGGTTTGATTGGAATCAGCACAATCACCCAAGCCTTCCCAGCCCCTCTGACTGCTTATGCAGCAGAAACAGGGACTATACATACAAATCCAGATGGCACAATCCCAAATGGGAACAAACCACAAGACTTAGCCGATACGGCACGTGTGTATGTTGGTAACACACCAATCCGTCTGGAGGTGTCAAAGGTAAAGACAGATATCGGAAGTCACGAAGGTTTGGCACCCAAAAACACGGATGCAGACATGGAAGACACGGTTACCTATAAATATTCTGGAAGAATTGATGGTACGGAAGCAGATTTAATCCAAAAATATGGAATTGACGCTATCGAACTTGCTTACAATGAGTCAAACACATATCTTGGGTATGGCTGGCTTAAGGGAACACTTGAAATACTGGAAAAGAGGAAAGAACATGAGGCTTCTACAGGAGAAAATGTTTCCATCATTTACAATGAATTTGGAGTATTTGAAGGTTATGCTTATATCACAAGGAAATTAGAAACAGCAGATGACACAAACCGTTATGTGGCAGGGGCAACCATGTCATTATACGATGCGGTAGAAATTTATAAGAATTATAATGAATACGAAAATTTCAATTCTGATAAAGATAAGGATCCTGACTATAACCGCTATGGATATGATGATAAATACCAAGGCCTTGTAGTGGATAGGAACGCGAATGGCGACATTACTTCTATGTATATTAAAAAAGGATATGCAGGATCAAAGGTTGAATATGTTCTGGAAAAAACAGATGATTCTAAAGTGACAGAGGAGAATGGGAACCTGATTGATGACAATTATAACTACCAGGACGAAATCAATGACAGTGGTGAAGGTGTCTGGACTGCAAAAATCATCCAAAGGGAAGATACCCCAATCCTATATTACAATTTGAATGATTTAAAGGTAACGACCAACGATACATATAAGACAAATGGAAACAGCAACAAAGACGAGATTGATAAAGTGTTTGGGAAGTACAGATTTGATAAGGATAACCGTACCTATGGTTTTAACCGTGAAGGGAATGTCATTGACATTACCCAAAAGGATGAAACTGATTTTTCAATCTTTGCATTTAAAGATGGAGATGTCATTCCAACTTTTGAAATCGTAAGCCCTGATTACAGCCAGATCAAATATAGCGCAATCAGTAAATCCTTTTATGTCCCAGAAGGAACCACCATCTATCACCTGGACCAGGATGGAAACAGAGATGCAGAAGTTGACCCGCAGATCGGTATGGCTTATGTGACGGAGGATATTACGGAAGAAGAAATACAGGATTGTGCAAAGAGCACAACTGAATTGAATTCTTACCATTTAGCAGGAAGAATCTATACATGGCCGGTTAATATCTATAAAGACGGAACAGGAGCAGAAACATTTGAAAAAATAAAGACAACAAGAATCGCTACCATTGATTCAGACACGGAAAACGAATATATAACTGGTACGTACGATGGTGAGAAACTGATTAAAAAGCTGAACCCAACACTGGATGAAAACGGGATGCCAATCTATTACCAGAGATCAGAAGAAACTTATGTAAAAGGCAATGATCTTTATGACCGTGATGGTGATTATCTTGGATATGCCTATACGGATAAACTGGATGCTGAAAACAAGAATGCCTATACTGTAAAGGACCATGAAAATCTGTATAATGGTGATAGTGACGACCCATTTGACCAATCCACTCATTATCTGTATTCATCTGCTCAGAAAATCAAGGTGACCATAGATTTAGATAGCAATCGGATTGTAAATGGTTCATCCGTAATCCCTACACCGACAAGAGATGGAAAAATCTTTGCGGGATGGCTGATTGATCCGAATAAGCTTGAGGAAGGAACTGTAGTCAATGCCTATTGGAAGACCACTGGAAGTATGGGCCAGGATCAGATTGATAAATGGTATTCAAACGGAACACCATCAGGAAACTTAAAGACAATCACAGTGATATTCGCAGCAAATGGAGGAAGTTTTAATCATGGGAGTGGTGATATCCATTCTGCCGACAATAAACTATATTTCAGACAGGGCGAATCACTTGTAATAGAAAATACATGGGTGACAGGAGAATCAACGCCAAATGACCCATTTGACACACAAGAAGTAGCAACCATCGACCAGACAGACGATACAGCAAATGACCCTTATAAAAAGGACGCCGCAGCGGGTGGTCAGGTTGATGTATTAAAAAGAATTCCTTTCGGTACATACATCATGGAGGAAATCAAAGCTCCAGAAGGGTATGCAAAAGGATTTCCGGTAGGAATCAGTGTAAAGGAAAACACAACCGTACAAACAGCTTCCATGGTGGACCAGACCATAAAAGTTGACATATCAAAATTGGATGCTCCAGATGACTATACTTTTAACTTATATACAGATGGAGAACTGAATGCAGATCCGGCCGGAAACCGTGAAGTCATAACAGAACCAAAGGGAAGTTATTCCTATGATAATGTGGAAGGAGCCATTCTGGCCATATATGCAGATGAGGATAAGGATACTTATTCACAATGGATTTCATCAACATCAGGAATTGCCGATGCGAATAAAAGAACAAGTACAGAGCATGGCGATTATATCACATTTGACTCATCAACCCCGTTCTATCTAGAAACATTGCCTGAAGGTAACTATACAATCAGCGAGATCCATACTCCAGATGGATATGTGACCGCAGACGACATGAAAATTACTGTGACAGCAACCAATGAACCTCAGGTATTTATCATAAATGATGACCATACAAAAATAGAGATAAAGAAATATTACACGGATGAAGAGGGGCTTCATGTCATGCCGAATGTTAGTGCTGCCGGCCTTGAATTGAAAAAAGGAGATAAGACAGTTGAAAGATGGTATACAGATGATGTGAAGGATTATACCGCTGTCATAACAGATGAAGCGACAAAAACAGAAACAGGTTTTATCCATAACTATGAACAGATGGTGAATGAAGGGAACAATGATATCTCAACTGTTTCGTGGAAGGTGGAGAGGACAGCAGCAAAGAAAACTGGCTCAACAGCAGAAAACGAAGTGTGGATTGTTTCCGATGGATCAAGGGTTACAGTAAAAAATGGTGCGGTTGCAGATGATGCCCCAGAAGGTTTTAAGGAAGCATACCTGTCGAGGAACATGGACTCGGAACTGGATAAATTCACATATCAGATAGAAATGTCTGCCACAAAGCAATCAGGCCCAATGACCAAACAGATCTGGAAAACAAATACAGATAAGTTCATCCATATCTGTGCTTATAAGACAAATGAAGGACAGGAAAGCGGAAAGCAAGCTTATGCCTTTGATTATAAATTCAATTATAAGTCAGATTTTAATGATGAATACAAAAACATGAAAACATATGATACCGTGGATGGAATCCACAGGTTTGATTATATCCCAGTAGGAGAGTACACATTAGAGGAGTTTGATGTACCAGAAGGATTTCTAAAAGCACCTACGCAGACAATTGTTGTAAATGAAACAGGTGATATACAGCGGTTTACAATGGAAAATAAACTGCGTGAGTTAACCGTTACGAAAGTAGCACAGGATAATGATAACTCGTATTATGCAGGAATTAGAAATAATGAAGTGATGTCTGGAAACAGCGGAATCGAGATAAAAGGAGCGGAACTAAAGCTCTATAAAGTGAATGCTTTTACCGAGGAAATTAAAAACAGTCTGGAATCTGGTTCCGTACCTGTGGGTGCTACCCTAATTGATGAATGGATAACCGGTGAGAGCGGGACCTATACGAAAGAGGATGAAAAAAAGGAACTTATTCCATCTGGATATCAGGTGGGGGATTATAAACCACATAAAATCAAGAACCTTGATGATGGATATTACTATATCATTGAGACTACAACACCGGATTATTACAGAGTATCAGAAGCTGTTGAAGTCGTGATTAACAACATGACATCAGAAGCAACGGTTACAAACAGAGAAATGGCAGGAAAGATTTCCGTACATAAATCAAATAAAGAAGGAAAAGGTCTGCAAGGAGCTGTCTTTGAGATTGTAAATAAGACGACCGGATCAAGCGTAGGAACCATTGTTACGGATACAGAAGGAAATGGAACGCTTATCATAGATGATATCGGTAAATTCGGAAAAGATGGAATGTTGATTCCTTATACCTTTACTATCAAAGAAACAAATCCTCCTGCAGGATATCAAATAGACAGCCAGGTACACGATTTTTCATTTGATGGAACAGATCATACATCCGATTATGCAATTGCATACAACAAGGATGATGCGGCCCTGATAGACGGAATCCTTTATGTAACAGATACGGAGACAAACATCACGATTAGTAAAAAAGATTACACAAATGGTATGGGTGTAGCAGGAGCAGGACTTGTTATTTATGAAGCAAGATACAATGAAGGTTCAAGACAATGGGAAGCTTCAGGAGAAGCAATTGAGAGATGGACAACGCAGGCGAACAATGATACGAAGGTAATTACTGGACTGGCAGGAGGAAAAACATATGTTTTACAGGAAGAATCCGTTCCAGATGGATATACGAAAGCAGATGACATGTTTTTCCGTGTTGCAGATAATGGGCTAAAGATAGACCGTATATGGTATGACGCACAGGCAAACCAAGTTATTGATTTCGTATCAGATACGACCGGGGCTGTAGAGAGCATACATATGTCAACACGGACAGTTGCTGGATCCTATGCTGTCATAACTAACACAAATACAGGTACATCATTCCGACTTGGAACAACAAATGATGGATTCACACTGACAGAGGAATATCTGACCGATTATGACTCCTACAAAATGGAAGAATACATAATCTACAGCGATGGAACAGAAAAGACAATAAGCACTACCAATTTCATAGCAAGGTTACAGGACGGATACATGAAAGTCAACCCGCTCCATGGAGTGTCTGTGGAAGATTATATCTTAAACAGCAATGGAGAGATCATTGCAAGCTGGACTACAGATGGAACCGTAAAAACAATCCATAATCCATTAGCTATTGATGAACAGGGAATTACAGTCAATGGTACAAAGGGGAAGGACCATGAAGGTATAACCATCAATGATACAATCGTATATCATGTTAATTATAATGGAAAAGGCCAGGAAATCACCTTAAGACCAGATTCCAATACGCTTATCACCAACGCGCAGGATTGGACAAAGAATGAGGATGGAACGTATACATATATCACGGAAAAAGAGGAAGGAAGCATAAAGTTCTCAGCTGCTTTGATCCATTCAACGGATAAAATTGTCCAGATGGTTTCCATTGGGGACAGGAATTATTACTACATGAACCCTGTTTCCATCAAATCGAGCGATCCAATCTTTAAAAACACATCAAAGATTGTATTGTATAATGACGTGATTGGTAATGACCCAAGAAATGAACTTGCAAGCTTTACTTATAGAATCACATTAACTGATGCCAACGGAAATCCTTTAAACGGCTCTTATGACTACAGGACCAAAGCAAACGATACAAGCCGTGATTTTGAAGCATTTGGAAAGAATAAGGTATTTGAAATCACATTAAGCGGCTCCGATTTCCTTGTGATTGATGACTTACCCTATAATACAAGATACAGCATAAAGCTGCTTACAACGGATGATTTTAATTTTGCAGTCGTATCAAAGAATTCGTCCGGAACAACAGCTCGCGAAGATGTTGCTAATGTTTATTTCTCAAACACGAGGAATATTTCAAGCGATAGGACCCTGTTTGAAAAAAATGAGACTTATGAAGTAGTTGAAAGAACAGCTCTTAGTAACAAAACTATTTTCGAGTCAGCAAAATATGGTTTCTCATTAGGAGAGAACTGTGAACTGATATCATTTGAGTTGAAGAATAAAGGAACACAGATTGAAATCACAAAGAAAGATATAACATCGGATGAGGAGCTACCAGGAGCAACCCTTACCATTACAGATGAAAATGGGAATATTGTGGAGCAATGGGTTTCAACCGACCAGCCACATGTAATATATGGAACACTTCAGCCAGGTAAGACCTATACATTAACAGAGACAATTTCACCAGATGGATTTGGCTACTCAAACTCAATCACATTTACTGTATCAATGGATGGGTCTGTGGATAAGGTGCTGATGGTAGATGATGAGACATCTGTCTCCATAAGTAAAAAGGATATAACAGGGAATGCTGAATTACCAAATGCGACCCTTACCATTCTCGATGAAGCAGGAAATGTTGTAAAGGATGAAAATGGGAATGACCTCACTTGGACTTCAACGGATAAGCCGCACATCATAAAAGGAACGCTTGTTGCTGGAAAGACCTATGTATTAAGGGAAGTCGCTGCCCCAGACGGATATGCATATTCAACAGATGTGTCATTTACGATCAGTACTGATGGACGGGTGGATATTGTTGAGATGAATGATGATTTCACCAGGGTGATGATTATGAAGTATTCCATCAATGGTGAAGCAGCTGAGCCATTGGAGAATGCAAAATTACAGATTCTGGACAAAGATAAGAAACCGGTATTGGCTATCAGGGATTCTGGAGATTTTAAAGAAGGAATGCCTTTAGTCTTTAACTCGAAAGACACAGGCGTCGACATTACCGGACTTCTGAATGCAGATACACTTTACTATTTACGCGAGCTAGAGGCCCCGACTGGATACATCTATTCCGATGATGTTCCTTTCACTGTCAACCATGATGGATCCGTTTTAAAAGTGGATATGTTTGACGAACCAATCAAACTAAGCTTTTTAAAAACAGATGAATCAGGAATAGCATTACCTGGGGCAACCATAAAGATTTATGATGATACAAATAAACTAATCACGGGCTGGATATCCGGCATGCAGCCTCAGGAAGTTGGGTATAAGCTTGATGCAGGAAAAACATACCGTATGACAGAGGAAATTGCACCAGATGGATACTATTTCTTCAGTGAGAAGCATTTTACAATAGCGAAAGATGGAACAATAACATTCAATGGGGAAATTACATCTGAGAACATACTGATTGAAGATAAACCAACCATAGTAACTTTCACAAAAATCGACATAACAGGAGAAAAGGAACTTCCTGGCGCAACGATTACAATCCTGGATAAGGATGGGAACATCGTAAAGGATAGAGACGGCAACCCATTAACATGGATCTCTGGGGATACTCAACATATCATCACAGGAGTCTTTAATGCAGGAGAAACTTATTACATGCATGAAGAACAATCTCCAGATGGTTACGGATATTCAGAGGATATAGAATTTACAGTGGACAAGAATGGAATCCCTTCCTCTGTCACAATGTCAGATGCACCAACCAAAGCCGTTATTTCAAAAGTAAGCACAACAACAGGAAAAGAACTTCCAGGGGCACACCTGCAGGTAATTGATAAGGATGGCGCTATCATTGATTCATGGGTATCTACTGAGAAACCTCATGAAATAACAGGAAAATTAATTGCAGGCGAAACGTATACATTGGTTGAAACTGCCTGTCCGGATGGATATGCATATTCTGAATCTGTTGAATTCACTGTACCAAAGGAGAATGGAAAGACAATCCAGGTGAAGATGGAGGATAAACCAACCCATGTTACAATATCAAAAATTGATATCACAGACAGTAAGGAATTACCAGGAGCAGAACTTGTTCTGACTGATTCAAATGGCAACGAAGTTGAACGATGGATATCTGGTACGAAGCCTCATGAAATCATTGCAAAACTAATAGCTGGAGAAACGTATACACTTAGTGAATACAAAGCCCCAGACGGATATGGATATTCTGAAAATATAACATTTACAGTTTCAAAGGATGGATCGATTGACAAGGTCATCATGAAAGATAAACCTACCGAGGAAGTATTCAGTAAAATGGATATAACAGGCGAAAAAGAACTCCCAGGAGCAAGGATGCAGGTTATTGATCAATATGGAACGATTGTTGAAACGTGGATCTCAACAGAAGCGCCTCATAAGATTACTGGAAAATTAATTGCAGGCGAAACTTACATCCTGCACGAAGAAAGTGCTCCTTCTGGCTATGCCTATTCAGAAGATATTCGTTTTACGGTCCCTAAGGATGGAAAGATTCAGAAAGTCACAATGAAAGACAAACCAACCCATGTTGAACTTACCAAAACGGACATAACAGGAGAAAAAGAGGTTCCTGGAGCCCATATACAGATAAAAGACAAAAACGGAAACGTAGTGGATGAATGGATTTCGGAAGATGTTCCCCATGTCATAATTGGAAAACTGGAAGCCGGTGAGGAATATTACATGCATGAGGAAAAAGCCCCAGATGGATATGGATACACAGAAGATATCAAATTCACGGTATCCGAGGATGGTTCCATTGATAAGGTTGTCATGAAAGACGATACTCTTAAACTGAGGGTCATTAAGTGGGACGGGAAGGAAGATGAAGATAAAAACAACACCGATAAGATGCTTGGTGGTGCAAAGTTACAGATAAAAGATGGATCTGGTCAGATAGTGGACGAATGGATTTCTGAAAAAGGAAAATATCATGAGATTGAGGAAGTATTCCCAAGTACAGGAATTGCAGTAATTGCAGATGCAAGCTACACATTGATTGAAGTGGAGGCCCCGGAAGGATATCGGAAGGCAGCATCTAAGACATTCACTGCATCAAAAAATGGAGAGATCAGACTTGTGGAGATGGTTGATGAAAAACCAGGAAAACCATGGGAAGAAACTCCTCATACGCCGAATGAAAAACCAACCCCTGTAACGGCAGTCATTACAATCACAAAATATGATGCGGCTAATCTTTCCTCAAAAGTAGCAGGTGCAGAATACACAATTTATAATCAGGATGGAAGCATTTATCAGGTAGTAGTAACCGATGAAAATGGAGAGGCAACTATTGCAAGGCCTGCTGATGGAACATACACCTTTAAGGAAACGAAAGCTCCGGCTGGATATATGATAGACCTTACCGTGCACACCTTTACTGTATCTGGTGGAGTGGTCAACGGGAATTTAAATGTATCTGATTATCCGAAGAAGGAAGTTGTCATCACAAAACTTGACGAAAGTACAAAAGAGCCATTACCAGGAGCAGTCTTTGAGGTTTATAACAGCAATGGGAAGTTCATCGGTGAGTATGTAACAGGTATAGATGGTAAATTCTCATTTTATCCAGAATATGATGATACTTACACCATAGTTGAGACGAAAGCCCCGGATGGATACGAGCTGGATAAGGTATATATCAAAGTAACTGTAAAAGATGGAGTGATATCAGGAGAACGTACTGTCTACAATTCTAAGGAACATAAAGTAGGAAGAATTACTGCCTATTATGACAATGGGGTCACCGGACATGGTAATGCCTACATTGGAGAAGATGGTAAGATACATATCGATAAGCTTGGTGACAGCTTCAATATGACTCTGCTTGTGACAGTAGCCTTCATGGCCTTTGGCGGAATGCTTGTCATTATCACTAAGAAAAGGAGAAGAAAACATGATAAAAAATAAATGGCTTAACTCAATCCTTTGTGCAACAATAGCCGTTTCCCTATTATGGGGAAACGGGCTATATGCCTTAGCAGACGAGGCTCAGGATACTACAATCACAAAAACGCAGGAATTTGAGACAACAGATAAGAATGATGATGGGACTTCCTTATTCAGTAACACGATTACGGAAAATGGGAAGACCTATCAGCTGGAAAACATCATAACTACCATCAAAGGAACAAAAGAAGAAGAAGGAGACATCCTTTATTATGAATCAGCTGTGTTTGCAGATGAAGCCACTGCAGAGAAGCCAAAGGACACTATGACAAAAGATGGTAAGACCTACAAGCTGAAAGAAACAGAATTGATAGAAAAGACGGTTGATGAAAGAACTAAATATACGGAATCAGAAATAACCTATAATGCAGTGGAAGTCCTTGATGCAATACCAGATAATGGAAAAGTGAAGGTTACAGATACATCAACCGGACAGGAAATAGAGACAGAAATGCCATTCATTAAGATACAAAGTGACGAAACAAAATGGATTGATGACTTTTCCTTCCCAATCCTTATTGCTGATTATGATGCGGACTATTTCCTTCTGAACAATACTAAGGTTTATAAAGGGGACAATCTGATTGATTATAAGGATGAATTCCTGGAGTATTTAGGTTTATCAAAAAATAACTACAGGATTACTTCTATTGAATGGAATGGGGAGGCATACAAAGAAAACGGCACTGTCTATAGAAAGGCTGTTGCAAATGGCGAGAAACTTGTCCATGACATTGTTGCGTTATATGGTGGAGAAGTACAATTACCAGCCTTTACTGGGAAAGCCTATAAATGCAAATATGTAAATGCTGATTCTGATTCTGCAACTGGTTCTACTGTTTATACAATAGAGGCAACGGCTACATACAAAGATATTACACCAATCCAGGAGCAATCCATGTTCGATTCCATCATTGAATGGATTAAGAAAAACCCAACATTGGCAATTGGAATTGGAACACTGTCACTGATCATATTCGTTGTCATCCTGTTTGTCATTCTTTCAAAGAAAGATAAGAAGGAAGAAAAGAAAAAATACGAGATTATAGATATTGACAATAAAAAGGATAAATAATCATGCAGCCAGTGATGGCTGCTTTTTTGTATGTTTTTTATTGCATGATGTAATAAAACAATATACAAAATTCCTTTTAATTGCGAAAGCGATACAAGTATCATTATATTTCATACCAGAAAAAAACCACATAATACTTATTATAGAATGATGAAAGGAGATAAGATTATTATAGGTTCCATTAATAACACGAAAGGAGAAGGAAGTGGAAGAACAATTATATATTACAATTGATGAGGATGAACAAATTAATTTAAGGGATCATGGATACATAACAGATGATGAATTCAATAATAAAGAGGCTCTTACGGATGCTATACATTCTGTCATATCTGATTTATGGAAGATGAAGTACAAATAAATCATTTCCGGAATGCCAGAAGAAAGGAAAGTATGAGGTCTATGGGTTCCGAAGAAATGGTTGTCAGACCGGATGATTGTTGAAAAAACTAAAATTAAAACTTTAAGGAGGAACAGAAGTGGAACTTATTACAGGTGAAACAAATAGGGGGACTTATTATGTAAGACCGCTAAGCTGGGCCGGAGTTTGGGATAAAGACGGACGACTATGCGGGTGTAATACGCTGTATGAATCAAAAAGCAAAAAGGCTTGCGAGGCGTATATGAATCTCCAGAAGTTTCTTGAATTGGTAGCGGATAATCCTGAATTACCAGTAATCCCAATAGTATCAAGTAAATGTGTGGCCGATGATTGCGGATATTGGTTATATCGATTCAGAAAAGTGGATATTGGAGAAATCTATGTACATGACGAAAAAGTATATATTCGCGATAAAGATGATTGGGATAGTATCCTTGATAAAGTGTTTGCATTTGATGAAATAGAAAATTTGAGTGATGAAGAAGCAAAGAAAAAAGTAGACAATCTTAATTGGAAGAAAGGAATTGTTGTTTACATTGAAGCTGATTAAATTAACGTTTTATAAAGAGAAAGGAATTGACACTGATTTGGTGTGTAGATATCAAACTCAATCTTGTTCTGAGATAAGGAGGTAAAAATGTGACAGGAAGAGAATTAGGAAAATTATGCGAACTGTACCCAGATTTTGATTTTCAGTTTACTTTTACTGATGGATATTCAAGATTTCCTAATGTAAGGACTTTTACTGATTTGGAATTGTGTGATATTGGACATAGCGATAAGGTAGTTGTTATTAGTGGAGAAGAAACATGATTTAAGTTAAGGAGATTATAAATATGGAAATAGAATCTAAAAAAGACTTAGCATATGGGGTATTAAGTCTGTTTTGTATCGTATTTGTATGTCTAGTAAGTTACATAATCTATGATCGTTGTGTCAATAGTACTGAGAGGACACTAGAGTATCTTGCGGAAGCTAATGAAACATATTGCGATAAAATGGAAGAATGCAAAATCAAAGGTTACGAATTTATAGTAGATGGAACTACATTAGCTGAAGTTCCAGATGAATTTATTACATCAAGTTTTGGTAGATATAACATGGTCTACGATGATGCAGGTAAGCAGGTGATAATGACTACGTTACAATCACACCCCCAAACCAGAGAACATAGTTATACGACGATGCCTATGTTTTTTTGGGGGTCATATTAAAATATTTTCGGGAAACCAAATCTATAGACTGTGTAAAGTATTTTAAGTGTCATTTGGATCTGTAAAATAAGTTAAGTGAAAACTAGGTCGAAGAAACGGTTGTCAGACCAGATGATTGTTGAAAAAACTAAAATTAGGATTTTGAGAAAGGAAAAAGAATATGAAAATAAAATTTTCATTTCACACTAAAAAATATGGAACTGTAACTAATGATAAACCGTTCATTAATCGGGAAGATATGGCAGAAGATGAATATGGGGGATGTATTGTAGATTTTGAAACTGTGCCAATGATCCAGGACTACCAGAATATTGTAAACGAGTTGTGGTGTAGGCAATTACAATGGGATTATCCTAATACGAAGATGGAAAGCATTACTACAGAATTAGTGGATTAAATTAAAACATTTAAGGGAGGAAGGAATGAAAGCAGCACTAATTATCGATATGCCGGATAATTGTATAGATTGTCCAATATCTACTTGTTATAGTTGCCATGTACATGGGCCGCAGCCACATCCACGTAAAGGAAAACCGGATTGGTGTCCTCTCCGTCCGTTACCAGAAAAACAAAGCAATCATACATTGAGTACAGCGGGTCTGATGGCGGCGGCAAAACATGTAGATGATTAATTAAAACATTTAGGGAAGGAGAACCGGAAAAAACACTATGAATCGTACACTTCTTACGATGGTATGATAATCTAAATGAGAAGGAGACCAACCTGGGTATGGAAAATATACAGTTAAACAACGGTCAGAGCGTCATAATCGGCTCAAATAGAGATATTATAGATGTAATCGGAGAACATTGCAGTTATGAGCTTGCAAGCCTTGTATCGGAGAAAATGGTGGTCATAGACGCTGAAAAAATGTACGCAGAAGAACGAGCTGCCACGGATGCGGATAACTATCTTAGAAGTCTTGAATCAGCTCATAAGACAATGAATGATGTATGGGATGCATTGGAAGAAATTAGAACATACATGGATGAAACAAAGCGAATTAATAAACATACAATTTATCAGAAGTTAAGTGAAGCTATTAGTCAAATCAAAAATGACTTGTAGGCAATGATTAGAATGGAGTGAATTAACATGATGATAAGGAATAAAGCCAATGAACTTTACAGCATGGCAGTCAGGCGAGGGAGGAAGGTGTAACGTGAAACGATTTATTGGTGCAGCATATGGTATCTTTCTGGAAAAATTGCTGGATAAAATAGATAACTGGAGAACACGGTTTGAAAAAGATTATTTGGGGTACTGCCGTAATGGATGCAAGGAGTGCTACAAGTGGAATGGATATTGCAGAAGTCCGGGAGAAGGCACCCCATATAAAAAATTTAGGCGGAAGTATTACAAGAAAAAATAACATTTTCATAGGAAGGAACGATAATGACAAGAGAAGAGCGTATAAAGGATATGATGAATAAAGAGTGTTTTGAAGGTTGGAGTAAACAAGATTGTGTAGATGTGTTATCAAATTGGTCTGATGATGACATAAGTAATGGATATGCAATCTTTGACTATGATGGCACAGGTATGCTTGAAATAGAAGCCATTAGTGATATAGGGGCGTTTGATGGTGACGATGAAAAAGCAACAGAACAAGCAATTAAAGATGGAGTCAAAATCATTCCGATTGAAGAATTGCCAGAAAATTTTGATAGAAAATACTTAGGTTGGATTGATACAGTAGAAAATAGAAAGTGTATTGAAGAATACTGCAGAACACTATAAAACGATGATTTTCAGAGGAGAGAGAATTAAGACTTATGAATAGATAATTATTTGAAAACAGGTACAGATTTGTATCTGTTTTTTTATATGGATTGTGATTAAAATTATCGAACTTTTGAAAATCAATCATTTTGCCATTATTTTCGATGTAAAAAAGGCATTCTATATAAAACTAGATTAGGAGGCAAAAAATGGATAGCTATAATAATGTTACACAATACCAAGAAATACTGTTGAAAGATATCAACATCCATGACCTGGTCGATATGATAATCGAAGCTGGCCGCAATGAGGATTTCGGTAATCAGGAAGTGACATTCAGCCTAAATAATGATAGGACCAATGAACTGCTCAAGATGGAATACTATATAAATGCAAAGGATGAAGAATGTATTACCTTATCTGGTCCTGATATAAGGGTCAGGGATGTACAGGTTCGTGATAATGAACGTACATATCGGAATGTTGATAATCAGCTACGATCCTTCTTAAAGGAATATGCGGAGGAAGAAATTTATCTGGATAATGAATATTTTAGAACTGTTGAGATGGAACAGGCCATGAAACTGGAAGCACAGCCACAACATGAAAACAGTCCAGAAACAACCCAAAATATAAGCGAAAGCGAAAAGGAGGTAACAATGGAACCGGAAGTTATTACAAAACAACGATCCCTGTTCAGCGATGAACCGAATATAGACTTAAAAGATATGTCTGAACGGCTCCGGGCTGCCGGCTATGATGTGAAAACAAAGCCTGGCGGAAGCCTGCTCATTCAGGATGAGAATCTCTCAACAGCGTCTATCACAATTACCAGGAAAAACGCATACATTGAGAATGCTGTACTTAAGACCCCGGAAGTAAAAGCACTATATGAAAAAATGAAACAGGACATCATAGACACTGCAGCTGCAAGCCATGCTATCGAAGCGGAGAAAATGAACTATTTATCAGCTGCCCCTCAGTTCTCTGGACTGATTATAACGGATGTCACAAAAGACCTTGCCAGCAATTATGCCAATGACCTGCTCAATAATGTTAACCATGATTTCTCGGACGTGTTTGGCGAAGACCGTTCAAGGTACACCTATCTCGATAAGGATGGGGACGAATTCTTTTCAATGAGACTTTCTTATTCTGTCCGTGACGACGATGAAAAATCTGTCTATCCTGTAATCATTGCGAGGTATGGGGAAAAATATGGTGATATCAGCCAGACATTTGAATTGACAGATGATGAAGCAAAAGCTGCTCTGACAGATTCGTTTTACAAAACGGATATTGCAAAATCCATTGATGCGTTTGCAAGTGTTGCGATGAAAGAACGTGATTCCTTATATACGGAAAAGCAGAAGGAACTAATTGAATCTCACGTGAAGTCAGCATTTGAAAAGGAATTCAAAAACCTCAATCCACAAAAAGCAGAGTACTTCTCAAATATTGCTGTTAACTATTACACTGGAAATAAGGAAGGTACATTGGGTGAATTCGAGGCAGAGCATCTGAAAGATGCCCCGTTTTATCGAGAAGGCATGTTGAATGGAAATAACAGGGATTCCTTTACCGGAATGTTTGATAAGATTGAATCCTATATGGATCTTCCTGATCTGTCTGGAATCAGGAAAAGCCAGCTTGATTTAAACAGCTTATCTTATACAGTATCAAAAAATGGGCAGGAAGTATTTGATAGCAAGGCTGTTGAACCGGTTGTCTATGACCGTGAATGGATTGGGAAGTTAGTAAAACTGGAAGACAGGCTGATTGAGTTAAGGAATGGGCCTGTACAAAAGGCAATTGATATGGCACACTCCATTGCGCGGGGAACAAAAGAATTGGGGACTGGAATGGTATCTGTTTATAAAGATGGTATTTATTCCGGTATCGAAGTTGGAAAAGGTCTTGAAAGTTTCAAGGAGGGCTGGGATTATGGAAAAGTGATTTCAACCATGAAGGCAGAATACGACCGTTATGCGGAATCAGAATCAACAAAAGATAAGATCACGGCAATCGATAAGAAACTTGACATCAAAATCTTTAATGATGAAATATCAAAAAATGCAAACATCTACGTGAAGGCAGCAATGAAAATGCGTGAGGCTTGTGAAGGCATGCTTGATACGGTACATAGTCTCATCCGTGAGTCAAACGGAAAAACAGAGAGGCAGCCATATATGGAAACTGTCAAGGAAAGCTTCCAGAAATACAGTTCCGTATTTGTTGAAAGCTATAAACTTGCAAAGGACTCCATGTCAAAATTGAGAAACAACAGCATGCAACTCGCATCAAACATAAAATCAGGGGCAATGACCAGAGTCGATGAGGTTTCAACGAAAGGCCTTTCAATCATTGATGATGTTAAAAAGAAATATAATGACATTGTATTGGACGCAAGGATAATCCTATCATCAAAGGAGTTTGCGAAAGATCAGATTGCAAGGAATATCAATGATATAGGTGTAACAAAAGCATTTGAAAACATCTCGATGAAGGAATTCCCGAAGATTGGAAAAGTTAGGTTCTGGGATGAGATTGATAATACAATTGCAGCTGGTGATGAGGCAAAACGCATTCCTTATGATGAAAGATCTGTGGAAGATAATGAGTTGATTGCTACAAGCGAATCCGTGAAATTCCAGAAGGAGCGGAATCTGTTTGTTGCTAATGAACTAAATAAGGAAGTTAAGGAAATCATGAAAGAAAACCTCCCATACAGGGAAGCCGTTGACCGACTGGCTGAAACATATCATAACTCTGCAATGACGTTCAATTTAAGAAATAACTATTCAAACATAAAATCCTATGGGGAACTTTCTCAAGCAGATAAAGAACTATGTAAAGATACAATGGAAGAGATGCTTAAGACTATGCCAAACATTGAAGCAGCTTTGGAGCGCAATACGGAAAAGTCGGAGATTTCATTAGCACAAAAAGATGATATCACATTATAATCACGTATTACAAAAGGGATTGTCCGTTGACAATCCCTTTTCTTTACTTCCATTGCTTTGACAGGAAATCTTTATAAAGCATTTAAAAGTGTTTTTGCAGCCTGGCTGCATTCCCTCATTTTTTCTTCACATTCCTTAAGTTTTGCAGGATCCGTACAATTCTCGGGGTGGTACTTTTTAGCAATGATACGATGCGCCCGGTTAATGTTATCCCTTGTGATATCCTGACCCTCAAGCCCAAGTAGCTTAATCTGTTTGGCGTAAAAAATCTGAAGGTAATTATCCTGTGTGTTGGTTTGGGCTTTCCTGGTGCCTTCCTTTGCCGTTTTCCGCCATCGGTTGGCATATTCGTCTGCCGATTCTTTTTCCGTTTCTGTGTAGCCATTCATCCGTTCCCAGCAGGTTTCGGAGAAGTTGAATATTTTTTTATATAACCTCAATAAGACTTCCTCATTATGATCGAATGCCTTCTCAAATTTCCGATAGAAAAACATAAGTATCATAAAGATTGGAATGATAGGTATAATAAAAAGAATCTTAAACCATCCAAGCTTAGAGATAAGGAGAAAGCTAAGGATGGGAGCTAACACAAAATTATAACGGATGATCATACCGGAATTTATAAGAAAGCTTGCCAGAAGTACTAGCTTTCGGAACAACCACCCACTATAGTATCCAATTGATAAAAGAGGATGACGGATGATCCGGAATAAGAACCTGGCAAACCTACGTAATATCATATAGGTCGCATAAAGGTTTACCATGAGTATAGTCTTCAACCCATGGCCAGACAAAATGCCTATCGCGGATAAAACAAGTTCAAAAATAATAAATAACGCCAAAAACACAATCCATATCGTTTGCATACTCAAATCTCCAGTTATTGTAATAAAACCTATTTTCCTACATTATAACGGATTTTTGTAAAAAAGTTAATCATCTAATTAAAGATTATCTTTACAGTTTTAATTACATTATAGTTTTGAATAAAGATTTAATGGAGGAATTTAGAATGAAAAAGGCAAGAATCCCATTTTTAAGCATTGGTCTGATTGTGATGGCAGTTATCATCATCAATATGGTGCTCAATCAGAACAAGGAAGTTGTACAGGCAGAAGAGATGTATGAAGAAATTTCTGAAACTGTCAAAGTAACGTCTTCGGAATCAAAAACAGGCGCAGAACCGGAGACAGAAACGACAGTCCATGAAGAACTCGTGGAAACCACATCGGATGAGTCAGATGATGAAATCAGGTTCTTTTCTGAAATTGACTTCGATGCATTACGTGAAAAAAATCAGGATATTGTAGCATGGATTACTGTTGGTGGAACAAAGATTGATTATCCGGTCGTGTTTGATGGAACGGATGACTATCTTAACAAAAGCATTGAAGGAAAAAAATCCGCAACCGGAAGCATCTTCATCGATGAAGATGCTGAAAACATCTTCAATGATTTCCTTACAATTGTTTATGGACACCACATGAAAAGCGGAAGTATGTTTGCTGCTGTTGATGATTTTAATTACGAAAATTTCTGGAACAATCATAAGGACGTTACGGTTTATACAGATGACTGTAAACGTGAGTACATCCCATATCTTTGCGTTGTAGGCAAAGGGGATGCTGACATCCGGTCAATTAAGGATGCAGAAAGTCTATCAACCTTCTGTGAAGGAAAAACAATCACTCAGGGAGAAATTCCTGAAGAAATGCCTCAAACAGTAACACTTGTCACATGCAACTATTCTGGGAATGACTACAGGACCTACCTGTTCTGTGGGATTGCTGAATAAAAAGAAGAGCTTTCGGGCTCTTTTTTCTTGTGTAAAAAACATACTATTGTAAAGAAAGGAGGTATTTTATGGAACAATCTAGCGAAATGTCATCCCTGGGCAAAAAGGTAAAAAAACAGACGATAGAAACATTCTTCCGGGAAACGTTTGAACAATCCATCATGCTATTGGGGGAGGAACATATTCATTTTTGTGGCAAGAAGATGTATGTCGTAGTTGGAGACACAATCATCATTTCAGTTGAATTCATCGGAACGGATATTGCTTTTAATAATCTTGTTCTAACAGCAATGACTAAGAACGGACCAATCGACCAGAACATAGTCCCTTTTAAGTTCATATTTAAAGAAAGTAAAGCCAAGACTGGCCAGGAAAAATCAGTTAACGCAAGAATGATCGTGAATGCAACCGGCGAGTATACAACTGTCTGGTCCGGAGATGTGAGCCAAGGGGACTTAACAAACATGAACCAGGTATTGATGAATTATATCGATGCCTTTACATCAATCGCATAATCAACACTCAGAAATAGGTAAATCAGACATAATAATCTTATATCATATAAGTGATATTACGAAAGGGGGGATTATCGTTGCGAGCTTTCCTATCTATCATTGGATTACTTCTCGTAATTGCCGGCTTTGTGGTACTGTCGATAAAGCGTAGAAAAAGGAAGGATAAATCGGCGGTCACGGTAGGTATTGTAGAACAGGTTGAAAAAAAAGAAGATCTATACCTGCTGCATGTAAGATACAAACCAGCTTATGCAGAAGAAATATTAAAAGGAGAGGTCTGTTCCAAAAAGAACTACATAGAAGGAGCAGAAGTGGTTCTTAATTTAGCAGAAGATGATTTGACCGTTTATACAGATGATAGACGTTTACTGTTCCTCGCCTTTTTCCTGTTGGTAATGGGTGGTTTGTTATGTGTGATAGCATAAGGAGGTGAAACATGGATATTACAGTAAGGCTATATAAACTACATGATTATGATCTCATTTATCTATACAAGAATTTGAGGTTCCCAATAAAAGATGCCATCAAAAAAGCTTTGATTGCTTATGTAAGGAATGAAGCTGTTTTCTTTGAAGTACCCGTTGAAAAAGTTTCAGAAGACAATCTGAATGATATAAAAAATGCACAGTTCCATATAAAACTGGATGAAGAGGAAGAAAAGGATATCATTGATTTCCTGTCAGGATTAAAAAAATTCTATCGGAATTCATTCCTTAAAAACCTGCTAAGGGGATATCTGGCCGGCCCGGCAACTTATGTATATGAGGAACAGCCTGATATGAAAGAAGTAGAAGAAAGAAGCACTGTCATAAAAGATAACATTCTTGGAATAGAAAAACTGCCACAGATGAAAAAGAGAAAGAAACGTGAGAAACATATCATTTTAACCGAAGACCAGAAAAAACTATTGGACCCAACCGCTTCTGGCCTTTTTGATGATGTGGACATTATAATAAAAAAATAGAGGAGTAATATATGAAAAACCCTAATTATTTTGATAGAACGGCTGAATACAACAATGAAATTATTGATTTGGTCTTAAAACTAAGAAGCGCATGTAACCGCAACAAGATACCTATGTTTGTTTCGTTATGTGTTAAGAACGATGAGAAAGGAAGTACATACAAAAATGAAATGGTAAGCGCTGTCTCTTCAGGAATTGATCTTGAGGATGATAAGTTTGTTAAATTCGTAAATGTACTGAATGGTTTTGAAACAGTCCCAAAACATGATGATACATTTGATGATTATGATGATATCTAAAAAAGAGGCTTTCAATGCCTCTTTTTTTTACCATATTATTCAGGAAGAAATGAAAGGTGGCGTTCCTATAAAACAATAAGGAAAGGAGTTTTTTAGATGTTTCTGCTGTTTTTGCATCTGGCTAATTTTATATTGAACATTATGATATATTTTATGTATGATCAAAAAAGGAAGATATATGCAGTAATAAGCGTCCTTTGGGGATTATGTCTGATACTTGATATCATCCAGTTTTAGGGAAAGAGGAAGAGTCCTCTTTTTTATATGCCCAAGACAGAGTAATGGTGGGATCTTAATGCCTTCAGTAAGTCCTCCATTGACAATATAGGAGCATCTGAAGATATTCCTCCTTTTCCGACATCTGCTGCATAATGACTGTCGCTTCCCCCTGTGCAGATAAGATGAGGCTTATCTTTTACGAATTCCTGTATTTTCAGATTGTATCCATCATCATATTTTTCACGGATTTTTGTATTCTTGATTTCATATCCATCAACCGCTTCAACGGGGAGACGGTGATGTCCATACCGCTCTGGATGCGCCTGTATCATCAAAATATCATTTTCCTTGCAGAAACTACATAACTCAGACAATGACATGTAAGGACGAATCAGCCCCGACTCAACTAATTCTTCCGATAATCCATATAAAAGGATGTCGATATATCCATTCACATATTCCAAATTGTATTCCATGCCAAGGTAGACCTGCAGTCCTGTTCCTGTTGCTGCCTCCGTGACTGCCCTGTATCCTGTTAGCCAAGCCCGGTTCAGGTCAGTTATTCCGCTTTTCCATGACTTGTGTAGTTCACTTGCCATATAATGGTCGGTAGTGACAATTCCGGAATATCCCTTTTCCAAAAGCAGGTCAACATATTCCTTGGCTGAAACATGTGAATCTGAACTCTGTTCCATGATATGAGAATGCATTTCTATTTTACTTTTCATCTTATTATTCCCCTTTTTATTTTATTATGCAAAAAAAAGGCTTCATATAGAAGCCTTTTATACTAAAGCACTCTGGAACCGTTCCAGGCACCGCTTTCATCAACGACATAACCATCAGGTGTTGTCGTGTTTGATAACATTGCCCCAGACGAATCCATGTAATACCATTTCTCATTGACCAGCTGCCAGCCAGTGGTCATGTCCCCATTAGGTGTCATATAATACCATTTTCCGTTCACAAGCTGCCAGCCAGTGGTCATATATCCTTCTGAGTTGAAGTAATACCATTTATTATTTACCATCAACCAGTTATTGGAAGGCCAGCTGCCGTCAGTGTTCTTGAACCACCAACCATGCTCATTCTGAATCCAGGAACCGTTTGTTGTTCCAGGGCCAGACGCAGAACCGGAAGAGGAACTGCCATGGCTTGATCCACCACCGGAAGAACCGGAACCTCCGCTATAATGTCCATTAACAGAATCACTCGGAGTCGCATCGCTTGGTGTTGATACATTATCCTTCCCATCATCCGTTCCATCATCCGGCTCATTATAATCGTCAGAAACGTAGAAAGCCAGATCCTTCATGCCGGAATTCGCTTCAACAAAGTATACCCATTCATCTGGGAAATCAACTCGCCATTCATCATTTCCGTTCTTGGAACTTAAACGGTCAAGGACATCAGCAATATCAATTTCCTGTGATGGATAAACACTGAAATCTGCCATAAATCCATCAGAAGTAATCATCTCACCATCAATGGTATAGGGATTTACATCCGGCTGTCCTTCATTTCCTTTGATTGTAATCTTTGCTTTTGAGGTGACAACAGGAATATCCATTTCATCACCGGTCTTTGGATTTACCCATGTCGCAGTCTTACCTGTTTTACCAGATGTAACTGTGTAGGACATATCACTTGCAAATGCAACCAAACACATTGCCATGCTCAAAACAAAGGCCAACATCAGCGTTAAAAAAGTTCTTCTTTTCATGAAATTGTTCTCCTTATTGAAATTTTATTGCATTCAACAAGAGAAGATGTCTTTCTCCCATCGTCAAACGCTATTAAAAATATGTCAGAAATATAATGTGGATAACTGATATATTGGAAACCAACTTTGTAATACATACTTATGTTGAAGGATGAAAGAAGGAGGAGAGATATATGTTTAAAATTTCGGTGATGGATTACACATCCGCTTTTCAATATCTTTACAATCAGACAGGGAACGATGATGAAAAATATGCCGTCATCAGTATTCAGGAAGCTCCAGAAAAGGATATGGCAGTGACATATAAGGAAGGCAAGAACTGTAAGGCAGCACTTAACCTGTGGTTTTCTGATATATCGGATATCAAATACCAGGATCTGCAGACGTCAACAAAACTGATGACAGAAGATGACGCATTAAAGATAAAAGACTTTATCGATGAAATAGAAATGCTGGATCTGGACTGTTTAATCATCCATTGTTATGGTGGAGTAAGCAGATCCGCAGCTGTAGCAGCAGCCATATCAAAAGCCAAAAAGGATGATGACGCAGAGTACTTTAATGGTGGTTACATTCCGAACATGTTTGTCTACAACAAAGTATTGGAAGCGTTTGGTCTTAGTAATGGACCTGCTATAAAAACAGAGATTTGATATCTCTGTTTTTAATTTGCTTTTTAAAACCACATAATTAGTTTATACAAAGATAAAAGGAGTGATATAGGATGTCAAATAGAAGTCGGGATTATTACAGAAAAATGCGGAAAAAGGCAATTGATAGAAAGAAAAAAATCATTAACGCTTACCGTGCAGACAGCATTCCTGCCATGTATGGAACTACTATTGATTCAGAGATCATGATGGAGCGTACATATGGGGATATATCTCCATACTGGTATGTGGAGCATGATGGCATGCTGGCAAAAGGAAAAATCCACTGCTCATGTGGCCTGTGTGCATTCCATGGAACTACCATGCAGGACATCAGGAAATTAAAGAAAATGGAAGACCAGCTTAACGATTTCTATAATGATGAGAGCAATTGTTCAAGCACGGAGATCCTTAAGCTCAGAAATAAAATCCGCAAGGAATCAAATGGCCGTTATTATCCCAATGGTGGGATGGTCGGAACAAAACTTTCCTCTGACAAAAAAACCAATATGTCAGCGTTTGCAGATGTCATTGAGGAAAGAAAGACATTGGATTCGGTTTCGTTAAGGGAAGAATACAATTTCGATAAAGGAAGAAAGAATGGAATTCGATTCCATTATATCTTCGTTAACAGTGCAAGAAACACTGATTCTGAAGGGAACAGCCTCTTAGCCTAAAAATAGTTCGGACACATTTTTACCCCTATTTGATAGGGGTTTTTTATTTCCAAACAACGTTATCGAGAGTAATATCAATATTATCTAGTGAATACAAACAAAGACAAAGCTATGACGAAATGAAAATGAATCATTAAGAATGCGATTAACAATTCCAAATATATCACATATTAATGATGTACCTTTAATTTGGAAAGAAAAATATGAGAAAGCTAATCATAACCAAATTTAAAACTATTTTAAAAGAGGTTATTGACATGGATGAACAAAGAATTGTTGAGAGGACACGGCAGGTGTTGGTTTCCATCGGATTTCCTGATCCTGCTGATTGTAATAAGAATGATGATAATGGATTGAGGATGTATGCACAGGATAGTTTCAAGAAAATCCCAAGATTGAAAGCCTGTCTTTCCCATGCCAGCAAATTTGCAGAAGATAAACTGTTATGGACGGCAAGAGCAGAGGAAGGACGTCCGGAATTCATAATAACAAATGAAGAGGACAACGTTGCGATTGTGATTGAATGTAAAAAAGATGAAAGCTTACAGATCAGCGATGTCCTGAAATCAAAAAATATTCTGCAGAAAAACTCAAACGTCATATCAAAGTATGCAGCAGATGGAGCCCTTCATTATGCCTGGTTCCTTTCGCATCGTTATGATGTTATCGCAATTGGAATCAGTGGAAAGATTGATATGGATGATGCAAAGGGAACAGATATCGTTGCGGATACATATTTCTGGCAGTATAGAAAAGAACATCTTGAATCGGAACCTGGACCATTCATAAAAATCAATTTAAAAGAATTGCTTTCATATGAACAGTATAAAGACATAATCCGTCAGATTAAGGAAAACAGAATGGAAGAAACCGCATGAAAAAAAGAAGCCTAGGCTTCTTTTTTATTTGTTCAGGTTTACAAGCTCCTTCATGTTGTCTCGCGTCTTATTTGTGATCATGGTGCTGAAGCGTGACCGGCTTTTTTTATCAGGAATAGCACGTATGGTTGTTTCAAAATCACATTTATTGTCGATATATCTTTTAGCAAGAACGTCGAATTTATAGCTATCTAAATAATTCATACTTCCTTGGGCGTTCTTAACAGAGTATTTCATCATGTCAATGATTGTCTTCTCAAGCTCGTCGCGTGTAAGTTTATAGTTCTTTTTTTCCACGGCTTTTGCTTTGGCAACGTTGGTGTCGCCATTGTCTTTATGAGAGGGTGAGGCCGGCTTTAATTCAATCCGGCTGATGGAGATACCTTGATTGGTTAGCTCTTTAATGAAATGGTCATAACCTTTATCCCCAGACAGGATAATATATACATCATCAGGATTCACTTTTACTTCATTATTAACTACCCCCATTAGGAAGTAATCCAGTGCACTGTCCCCGTTTCCGCGTACATAGGCCTCCAGTATTTTAAAGTGTTCCTTTTTATTTGAATTGAACACATAGATGAAATCCTCATAGTGTGCACAGGTTTTCTTTGAAGTAAACAGTGTCATGAAATCATTCTCTGTCATGCTTTTAAAATGTTCCAGCCAGGCTCTTCCTACGTTTTCCACATCAATATAATATCTTTTTACTTTCATATATCCTCCTTTTATGTAAGTCATTAAGTAGTATGTGTTCTTTCACAGACCAGTAATTAACAGAGGAGTGAATGACGGGAGCAGAATCAACCTTGTGACTTTTTTACTTTACCATCAAATATTTAATGCATAATTAATGTGTAATCTAAAAGAAAATGAGAGCTGAGAAAGTTGGTGTTTATAATATGATTCTTTATCATGTGTCCAGAGGGTGGACGGAACTTTACAAAGAATTCATTCCACGCATTCCGGAATTCAGGGCATTCGACGAGGATGATAAAACCGAAAGGATCTGTTTATCTGATTCAATCGGTGGCTGCCTGAGCGCAATCCCTGACAGCCTGTATCATACAGATGAATGCACGAAACTGACAATATATGAATGTAATATTGATAACTATATCGATTACGAAGAGTTATATCAAGACGGCAGGGTCCCGGACGCCTATGTGACGCATGAATACTGGTGTCTTGAACCGATTTGGATGTTTGGCACACATGTATTGTTATCAGACTTTGATTCACATTATGAATTCGTCCCTGATGAGAAACGACTTGATGAATATGTTCTATATGTGGTCGACTATTTAAACTGTCATGATATAATTATTCCTGCTGAAATAAAAAAGCGACTGGAGCATTGTACAATGATAGAAGCCATGTATGATATATTCCCCCCGCTTTTTTATGAGAATAACCTGGATTTGGAAGATGTTTCAGAAGAGATTCTTACAACTTCAAGGATAATATCAAATCCGAAATTCAGTATAGTCAAAGATGGGAAGATGATGAAGGCTGGCATTTGGTGACCAGCCTTTTCACATTTTAGGGAAGTGGATAGGAGGAGATGGCTTGATTGAAAAAAAAGATAAAAAATTATTCTGGTCGTTAATGTTCTGGGCTTTAGTCCCATCTGTTTATCAACTGATCCGAATGCATATCATCGTATCAGCTGATGTGGATATCAACATATTGGGACAGTTGGAATGGTATGATTTATTGAATGAAATCATAATAGTGACACTGACAGTCCCTCTTTATTTCTTATTAAAGCCAGAAAAAAATGGAAACAGTGCTGAAAAAAATGGAACTGCTTTTCTGTTAGCGATTTCTGTTTATATGGTTTTTAGCATAATTGTCTATGCAGAAGCGAAAAAACTTGCGGAACTCATGCTGGCTGGTCATGCAGTTGACTACCTGAGGATTGAAACGATTTCAATGGCAGTTGAGTTTGTGAGCACATTCATGATCATTCTTTACACGTTAAATAACAAGGATACGTCAATCTATATGTTATTGTTACTGAAGATTGTCCTGCTCATTTGTGCTGACCTTCTCATCATACCTGTTTATAATGAAAATGGTGTGGCTTATTCCACACTGCTCGTCAATTCCATAATCAGCATGATTTCTGTTGTAATTGCAGCAAGATCAAAGCTTATGAAATTTGGAAAAAAAATAGAATACACATGGCTGAAGCAGTGGGGAAAGTTAGGACTGTATGCCGGGATTCAGATTTTTCTGGACAATTTTATCTATGCAGTCATGGTGTGCAGGATGGTAAATCAGGTTGGAGAGACCGGAAATTATTGGATTGCAAACAACTTCATTTATGGCTGGCTTTTACTCCCGGTCTTTCAATTATCAGAGATAATAAAGAAGAACCGAATAAAGAAGCTAGAGTTCCATAATGTTTGGAAATATGGATTTTATATCATATTATGTTGGATGGTGACACAGCCTTTTTGGAATCTGTTCCTTAAATTCGGAATGGGAATACAGCCAGGGAACATCATCTTGATTGTCAATAAGATGATGCTATTCTATATACCATTCCTGTTTTCAAACCTGATAGATGCATGGTTCATATCATGTGGAAAGAATCATTTCATCCTGGTTAATTCAATTGTCGTAAACATCCTTTACTATGGGATGGTTTATATTTTATTCCTGAAAGGATTCTTTCATTTAAATATCCAGTTCATCATGAATATGTTTGGTGGCGGCATGCTTGTCCATTGCGTTGTTTCATTCATCCAATTAGGGAAGATGAATCATGATAACCGTTTATATGAAACAAATTAGGGAGAGGAGTACATATGAAGTTTACAGAAGTTGAAATATTTAGCAGCCGCATTCTTGTGACTTCAGTCATTAGTTAGGCTGCTATTCCTTGTCATTTTGCAAATTTTCGCTCATAATATATCCATAA
>OBUZ01000272.1_pt1 | contig 38165 bp, 28 predicted proteins | sample 1494961 | NCBI WGS metagenome assembly OBUZ01 (sample SAMEA2579939, study PRJEB22360) | human gut metagenome | biome: human gut; feature: human-associated habitat; material: faeces | place: Denmark | collected 2008/2010
TACGGAAACCTACTTTGGAGACAAGACAAGGCGCTGTGGTCTTAGCCTACAATATTCAAAGAGAAGAACTACTACCGAGCGAAAAAGCTTTTGCCTATAAGATGAAGTTAAACGCGATGAAAAGACAGGCTGGTAGACCATCAAAAAATAATGCGTGCCAAACTGGCACGAATTTCAGATCAGATCAGGAGTTGGGTGAGCAGGTAGGCGAAAGTGCTAGAAGTGTTCAAAGGTACATACGGCTTACAGAACTTATCCCAGAATTGCTTGATATGGTTGATGAGAAAAAGCTGCAGTTTACTGTAGCGGTAGAAATATCATATATCGATAAAGAAATGCAGAAATGGGTTTATGAGTATATCAGAGATAATGGCTTTATAAAGCCGAACCAGATAGCTGTTTTGCGAAAAAGGATGGAAGACGAAAATGTCGGACACAATTATATGATTTCTATATTTAATAATTGTATTGCTCCGAAAAAGAGAGAACGTAAAGTTACATTGTCGGAACGTAAATTGAAAAATTATTTTCCACCTGATTATACACAGGAGCAGGTGGAAGAGATTATTGTTTCGCTCTTAGAAGAATGGAGGAAGGAACTACAGATAGAGTAAGAAATTTGTGATGATACAGGCTAGAAGTGCCGAAAGAAAACTTCACAAAATAAAAGAGAGGAGGATATGTATGGAACAAAAAGTATCTTTTAATTATTTTTACGGCACACAAGCCGATCAGTACAGTTTTTACAGAATACCAAAGGCATTATTTCAAAATGATTATTTCAGAAACCTTTCCAGTGATGCCAAGATTCTCTATGGGCTGATGCTGGACAGAATGTCTCTTTCCATTAAAAATCAGTGGTTTGATGAAAAGAACCGGGCATATATCTATTTTTCCATAGAAGATATTATGGAACTGCTGAATTGCGGCAGAAACAAAGCAATTAAATCTATGCAGGAATTAGATAAAGAAAATGGAATCGGGCTGATTGAGAAAAAAAGGCAGGGTTTTGGAAAGACAAATATTATCTATGTGAAGTCATTCATGATGCGGGAGGAAAAAACGGAATTGGAGAACGCTGCTATAGAGAAGTTTACATTTCAAACAGATGAGGAAAAAGAAACAGATACAGAAGTTTATAAAACAAACTTCAAGAAGTCCCAAAAGCAAACTTCAAGAAGTCCTGAAAATAAACTTCAAGAAGTTTACATTTCAAACTCTAATAATAATAATTCTAGTTATAATAAAAAAAGTGATATTGAATCATATCCTATCACATCCGAGGAGAATAGATTGGATAGCGATAATAAGGCATATGTGCAAGCCTATGAAGAACTGGTGAAGGAGAATATAGACTATGAGTCCTTACTGATCAGTCATCCTGTTCAAAAAGAATTGATACAGGGGATCTATGAGATGATTCTTGAGATCGTTTTGTGCCAGAATGAAAAGATCCTGATAGCCAGTAATTGGTATCCGGCAGAGCTTGTGAAGAGCAAATTTTTAAAGTTAAATCACTCTCACATCGAGTATGTTCTGGAATGTTTTGGGAGAAATACCACCAAGGTAAAGAATATCAAAAAATATATGCTGGCCGCATTGTTTAATGCTCCCAGCACCATAGACGGATATTATACGGCGGAAGTAAATCATGATATGCCATGGTTTGCTTAGTGGAGAGGAGAAAATTGTTTATGATTAAAAAATTGTTATTGTTTCCGATTTGGTTCATATTGACAATAATTTGCTTAGTTATTGGATTATTCGTTACTATTTACGGAACTGGAAGATTCATTGCGGCATTGATTCTTTCTGCACTCTTTTTGGGAGTAATCTTTTGTTATCACGATTGGGTACAGGCCGCTCTGCTGTTTGTAATATACATAATTTTATTTGCAATTTTGTTTTTAGGTGTTGCAATGCAAACTTATCTGGAACATTTAAGAAATAAAGTGGTAGACTTGATTTTGTCATGACATAGTGTACAGAGAGAGGAGTTTTTATGGGTTATATTAATGGCATATTTGAAAGAGCAACAATACAAGGGATATCGGATTATCTTTTATTTGGATCCGGTCCGGAAAGAGATGAAAGAAGTTACGAGGAAAGGCTAGATGAACCATATAGACGGTTTGAAAAGGCAGTTGCAAAGTATGACCAAAATCCAACATCTGAATTATTTGATCTGTCAAACGAAATCATCAGTGAAACCGCAAGTGTATATATGGAAATTGGGTTACAGATGGGATTTCTGTTAGCACAGGATATGATTAAAATTTTGAGCAGAGAAAAAGAAATGATTTCAAAACAGGACTAAACAGCTTTTTATGTTGGCAGACAGGATAACCCCCAGGCAAATATATTTGAGGTCAAAAATGCCTGTCGCAATGGTCAAAAATTGCGAAAAATGATACCGAAATGGGGGGATGAATCATTCCTATGTGAATAGTATGACAGGATGATTGAAAGATAGAGGTTCAACCTAATTGGAAGGAAGACGTCCTGCCAATTTTCTTATGCGAAGTTTATCTTTACAGATGTTGAAAAAAGGCTTATGGTAAAAAGAGTAATAGTTTATTTATTAAGGGAGAATGCAATGGAACTGTTGACATTATATTTAGTCGATGATGAGCCGATTATTTTGAAAGGTCTTTTGGAAACTTATGATTGGGAGAAGATGGGATTTAAAGTAGTGGGGTGGGCCAGGGATGGTGAGGAAGCTTTGGAGCAAATAATTGAGAGGAAACCAGATGTGGTTTTGACAGATGTCAGGATGAAGAAGATGAATGGCCTTACTTTGATTGAGAAGGTTAAGGAACAGGATGTGAAAACAAATTTTGTTGTCATCAGCGCGTATCGGGATTTTGAGTATGCACAGAAAGCATGCAGGAACGGAGCATTGTCCTACTTGGTAAAACCCATCAATGATGAAGAACTTCAGCGGACTATGGATGAAATCTATGAGATGTGTACAGAGAAGAAATTTAAGGAAAAGAATTATACACTTTGGGAGAAAATTCTTGTGGAGGATCAGGATAACTTTCTGAATCAAATGATTGGTAAATATCTTGATCAATCCATAGATGAAAAAGAAATAGAAGAATTTTTCACAAGTCTATCAAGGAAGGATGAAGCGACTCATCAGTTTGCGGTGGTGGTTGCGGGAATTGATATTACTCAGCGAGTGGTGAATCAGAAAGAGTTTGAGATGAAACAGTATCTTCTTAACTCTGCGTTATATAAGAAAATCAGTGAGTTATACTGCGTGTGGAGCAAGAAGAATATAGACGGCACTGTCTGCTATATTGTGGATTTTGGACAGGAAAAAAGTACAGAACGTTTGAAAAGCATACTGGTGGATCTACAGAGAGAGTTTAAGGGTGATATGATTTCTGCACTCTTCAGTAATGAAAAAGGACTTCGTGGATTAAGAGATGCGTATGTGCAGGCTTTGAAGCTATTTGAGATGGCCTGCGAAGCTGGGGCGGGAAGTTTGTTATTGAATAATAGTGCATCGGTACAGTCAAATAATCAATATTCCTTAGATGTGGAAGCACAGATTTTAGGGGCGTTTCGGAAAAATGATATAACTCAGTTAAAAAAAGCTTATGAGAAATTTATCTATACCCTGCCGGAGAATGAGAAAACTGTAAGTGTATATTTGAGAAGATTGGCAGTTCGAGTGGAATTTGCTATGGAAGATTTCGGAGGGGTGACGGAAGAGATGGTAAGAAGTTTTCAGAATTTTTATAATGCTTTTGACTATGCCACACCTGTTAAACTGGTAAACATTTTGTATCAGTTGTTCCAGCGACTGATAGAATTGAGAGAGTCTGCAGAAGAGACTTTCTCCGAGCAGTATTTTAAAGAATACATTCCGGGAGCATTGGGATATATCAGGGATCATCTGTCGGAGGAGACTTTGTCTATAGGTGAGGTTGCAGAATATGTGTACCTAAATCCTATATACTTTGGTCGGTTGTTTAAGAGTGTGATGAAGATGTCTTTCAAACGTTATGTTCAGAATATGCGTATGGAAAAGGCAAAGGAATTGCTTTTGGAAGAGGGTGATAGTATTTCTGGGATATGTGAAAAAGTGGGAATTCCTAATCCCTCTTATTTTTCTCAAGTATTCAAACAATATACAGGAACGCTTCCAAGCGAGTATAAGAGGAGTCTGGAATTATGAAAAACCAGGGTAGAAAACAGTTTTTTTTCGGAATCAAGAAGAAAGCCATTTTTGCAATTTCTCTTATTTTTGGTGTAATATTCTTTAGTACTTATCTGGGGGTAAATGAAATTGCAAAAGATAATACTACAGAATTTCTCACAGATCAGTATTCCTATTTGAATGATAGAATAAAAAGAGAATTCAATAACGTCTATGAAGAACTGGATGCATTGACAGCAGACTTTATAACAAATGAATACGTGCAGAAAACATTAAAAAATCGACCAATAAGTAATGATGATAAAGAAATGCTAAAAAAAACATTGTCGTATTATAACAAGACTTTTCTTGATTTCTATCTGATTGTTGATAATAAGGGGAACTTTTACTTTACTAAGGAAGTGGATAATGATTGGGAGGCTTTTCAGAAAAGTGTGATTTTTAAAAGTCTTGGTGATGAATATTCCCAGACAAAACTTCTGTGGACAAGAGATACAATTTTCGGAACCGGGGAAATGAGTTTCTTTGTTGTGAGGTATATCCGTGAGATGAACTCTCAGCATGAACCAGGGGTGCTGGTGCTCAAATTGAATGATGATGTTATGAAGAGGGTTCGTGAGACTGCGAATAATCCTGAATTGGCATATTTTATTAAGGATGCAATGGGAAATACCTGTTTTGAGTCTCTGCCTGAAAATGAAGAAATTAATTGGACACAGGAAATGGATATTGTGAGAAAGTTAAAAGAGGACGAAGATAAGATAAGCCTGAAACGAGGAATTGTTAGTGAAGAGACTGATGGAAAAACTAATTTTACTATTATTACATATGCTCCGGGATGCGTGACTAATCAGATTATGTGGAAAATTCAGGCCATCATGGGGGTGATGTTTGGAGGGGGATTTATTCTCACAGTCCTGATAATTAGCATTTTTTCTAACTGGTTAATCCGTCCGATTCAGCATTTAAGTTCCATCATGAGAGAATTTAATGACAGCAAACTTAACGAAGAGGTATTTTTAAGCACTAACACAGAGTTGGATTATATAGGACAGGCTTATAATAATATGCTTCTGAAGGTCAAAGAATTAATGAGTGATGTCCAGAATAAAGAACAAGAATTGAAAGAAAGTGAACTGCAGACCATGTTGTATCAGATCCGCCCTCATTTCCTTTATAACACGTTGGATACCATTTATATGCTTGCCAGAATCCAAAAAGAAGAAACTATTATGAAAATGATACAGGCACTGTCAAAATTGCTCCGCATCAATCTAAGTAATGGAAAAGAAAACATTGAAGTCTGGGAAGAGTTAGAGCATGTAAGTTCTTATTTGGATATACAGCAGATTAGGAATACAGATCTTTTCCAATATAAAATTGAGATTGAGGAAGAGGTGAAACAGGAGGTTATCATGAAAATGATTCTTCAGCCAGTAGTGGAAAACTGTATAAAATATGGATTCCGAGATATTTATTCTGGTGGGAAAATCTATATTCGTGCTTATCAAGAGAATGATTATATTTGCTTTAGCATTGAAAATAATGGGACACCTATTGAGCAGGAGCAGATGGAGATTTTGAACAATATGGAACTTGTGTCCTTGGAAGAAGTGGATCAGGTTATCAAAAAACGAAAGGGTGGATTTGGAATCAGTAATGTGGTGAAACGTCTGAGAATGCGTTATAATGACCAGATACGCTTTTACTATATACGTAAGGAAGATGGAACGGAGTGTATGATTAAAATAAAGAAGGAAACTGCAGTATGAGAAAAAAATGGCGACTTTGGGCAGCCTGTCTGGGAATTTGCGGAGTAATTTTCTTTGGAGGCTGTCAGAAGCAAACACAAAAACAGGAAACAGTCAGTGATGAACCAATTGAGATTCCAGTGGTCTTTTTGATTAATCCGGCTACAAACTTGAGCAGTAATCAGGAATTTGTGGAAGATTTTAATAAAAAATATGAAGGTAAGTATCATATAGATGTGGAGTGGCTGACAGAAAGTGCGGGTGGATATCGTGAGAAATTAAAGCAGTGGAACGTTCTGAATGAAATGCCTGCGATCATTACTGACGCTGGTTTTGACTATGATTTTTATCAGATGCTTGTGGAAAATGAACGACTGGTGGATTTAAGGTCTTATATGGAAAAATCTCCTCATTGGATGGAAGCCATGCGACCGGAAATTTTGGGAGATTGTCAGGATGAACAGGGCAGAATTTTTTTATCTCCGCTTGGAAGTGATGTGCAGTCCTACGCAGGAATTATCTATAATCAAGAGCTTTTGGCTGAGGCAGGGTATGAAACTTTTCCGAAAACTTGGAAAGAATTCTGGCAGTGTTTGGAGGATCTTCAGAATATGGGAATCACTCCATTGTCTCTTCATGGTTCGGGAAGTTACTGGGTTCCCATGCTTCTGGCAACCAGCTATATGGAAAATACGGTGGAAGGACAAGCATTTTTGGAACAGGATTTTCCTGAAAGCTATCAGAATGCAAGTATGGAAGAAATGATGAAGATACTGAAAAAAATGTATCAATATACATTTGAAGATGCTGTTGAAGTGGATTATGATAAGGCTGCGACGCGATTTTGCAATGGGGAAGCTGCCATTTTTGCAAATGGTTACTGGATGGTAGAAGAAATGCCACCACATGTGGCAGAAAAGATGAGATTCGCACCATTTCCTGGAAACATTCTGATGAATTCGCCTCGTATGAGCGCTTGGGCAGTTGTTGCAGGTTATAATGATGAGATTACCGAAGGTGCTGTGAAAATTTTGGAATATCGGATTCAGTGTTCTGTAAAGAACACTGAGAAATTATTGAATCAAGAGAATTTGGATGAACTAAAGACATCTTATGTTGAAACCGTTAAAGGTGTGAAAAGGGTGATGCCCAATTATCAGATAAAGTGGGAACAGGAAATCCAAAATGATTTTTTCACAAAGTATATTCCACAATTCCTAGGTGGAGAAATGGATATTCCGCAATTTCTTCAGGCAATGGATGAAAGATTGAAAATTATCAGGGAAAGCAAATAAGAGTGAATATGAAAAAGTATATCTGAGAGGGGAACAGGCTGTTGGCATTGAATAAAGCTGACAGCCTCTTCTTTTGAAAAAAATATGCTATCAAAAAATTGACAGGAGTTTAAAAATTGATAGAAGAGGTTTAGATATTTATACATGTCTGTTTTTTTTCAATGTTATAATTTAGAAAAAGATAAGGAAGTCTATTATAAAGGAGAAAATTATGAAGAAAAAAGTAATTGCAACTTTAATGACAGGTGTTATGGTATTATCCATGTTGGCAGGTTGTGGCGCCGAGGAGAAGAAACAGGCAAACGCAGGAGATGCAAAAACACAGACCGGATATGCAAAAGATGCAAGAATTAAGGTATGGGGTTCTCAGGAAGATCAAGATATGCTGAAGGATATTATTGCAAACTTTAAAGAAGATAATCCTGAAGCGGCAGATTGGACCATTGATACAGCTGTTGTCAGTGCAGCAGATGCAAAGACAGAGGTTTTGAAAGATCCAACTGTGGCGGCAGATGTCTTTGAATTTGCATCTGATCAGATCTCAGAACTACAGTCAGCGGGAGTTTTGTATCGTGTGACAAAGAACAAAGATGAAATCATTGCTAATAATGTGGAAAATTCTGTTGCAGCGGCAACCGTAGACGGGGAAATGTATGGTTACCCGAATACATCAAACTCATTCTTCATGTACTATGACAAGAGCAAGTATACAGAAGATGAGGTAAAGAACTTAGATACCATGCTTGCAAAAGATTTAGGCCCCGGCGTAGCAAACTTTTCTATGGATCTTGATAACGGATGGTACACATCTTCGTTCTTCTTTGGAGCAGGCTGTACTTTGTTTGGCAAGGATGGTTCAGATCCTACACAGTGTGACTTTAACAATGAAAAAGGTGTGCTAGTAGGTGATTATCTGTTAGACCTTGCAAATAATCCGAAAGTGAAAAATCATGATGATGCCCTTCTTCTGGCAGCTTTCAAAGAGGGAACTTTAGGAGCAAGCTTAACAGGAACTTGGAATGCGGCAGCTATTCAGGAGGCTCTGGGAGAAAACTTTGGGGTAACTACTGTTCCAACCATTACTCTGGAAGATGGATCTGAAGTATCTCCAAGCACAATTGTAAACTTTAACTTGTACGGCGTAAATGCACAGACAAAATATCCGGCAGAATCCATGCTGTTTGCAGAATATTTGTCTAGCGAGAAATGCCAGAAAATCCGTTTCGAAGTGAGAAACTCTTCTCCGACAAACGTCAATCTGGTAAATGATACAGAATTACTCAGCACAAGCCCAGCAGTGGAAACTCTTTCCAAACAGGTAGAAACATCCACTGTTCAGCCGTCTATTCCTCAGATTGCAAACTTCTGGAGCCCAATGGAAGCATTCGGACAGGACTGCATTGCAAAAGCTGTTACTAAGGACAAGATGCAGGAGACTTTGGATACTATGGTAAAAGGAATTCTCTCTAAGCTGGGTGACTAAGTATCTGAAAATAAGTAAGTCTGGTTATTCAACTTAAAATGAGAGGAGAATCTCTATGAGTAAAAATAAAAAGAAGAAAATATCGGGAAAGCGGGGAGGTTTTCTTCTGAAAAGAGTGGTACAACAGGGAGATGTGTGGGCCAAGGCTTCTATACTGATTATGGGAATTGCTAACCTGCGTAGAAAACAGATTATTAAAGGTCTACTCTTTCTGGCATCTGAAGTGGCATTCATTGCCTATATGATATTTTACGGAGCAAGTAGTCTGAAAAATATGATGACACTGGGAACACAGACTCAGGGTTGGGTATTTGATGAAACCCTTGGGATTGATGTCCTGACGGAAGGAGATAACTCTATGTTACTCCTTCTGTATGGAGTGGTAAGTATTTTTGTAATTATCTTTTTTGTTGTGGCATGGCGTGGAAATATGAAATCTGCCTTAGAAGTCCAGAATATGGAAAAGAAAGGAAAAAAGATACCGGGATTTACTGATGACATAAAGGTTTATTTTGACGCCAAGTTCAACCGCACCATGCTTACACTGCCAATGGTGGGAGTTATTGCATTTACGGTTTTGCCTTTGGCGTATATGATCCTTGTTGCGTTTACCAACTATGACAATGCCCATCAGCCTCCGGGAAATCTGTTTACATGGGTAGGTCTTGAAAATTTCAGAATCATTTTAGGGTCTGGAAGCACTATCTCCAAGACCTTCTGGCCGATTCTGGGATGGACTATCACTTGGGCAGTCTTTGCAACAGGGTTGAATTATATTGGAGGAATTTTGCTGGCGCTTTTGATTAATCGTAAGGGAGTGAAGTTCAAAGGCTTTTGGAGAACGATTTTTGTCATGTCTATTGCTATTCCGTCTTTCGTATCCCTGTTAGTTATGAAAACAATGCTACAGCCGGACGGTGCCGTAAACGTACTGCTTAAAAGCTGGGGATTGATTCAGGACAGCATTCCTTTCTTAACTAATGCTACAGTGGCGAAAATCACCATTATTGTAATAAACCTGTGGATTGGGATTCCTTATACTATGTTAATTACCTCAGGAATTCTTATGAACATTCCGGAAGACTTATATGAGGCTGCTAGGGTTGATGGAGCCAATGCTGCAGTTATGTTTAGAAAGATTACTATGCCATATGTATTGTTTGTCACAACTCCGTATCTTATTACTCAGTTTGTGGGAAATATCAATAACTTCAACGTAATCTATCTGTTATCCCAGGGTGGGCCATCTACGCTGGATTACTATCAGGCAGGAAAGACTGACCTTCTGGTAACCTGGCTGTACAAACTGACCGTAACCAGCAAGGACTACTGTTACGCATCAGCCATTGGTATTATTGTTTTTGTAATTTCTGCAGTAGTTTCACTGCTTACATTTAGAAAAACGCCAGCATATAACAATGAGGAGGCATTCCAATAATGAAGAAAACAAGATCTATGTCACGGAATAAAAAAATAAAAGATGTTGCCTCTTATGTCACACTGGCGGTTTTGTCCATTATCTGGCTAGTCCCGATCTTCTGGGTGGTCATGACTTCTTTTAGGAAGGAAGGCGGTTCCTATACTTCCTATTTCTTCCCCAAGGGGCTGACTATTAATAACTATGTGAATCTTCTTACAGACAATACACAGTTTTATTTTCTGAAGTGGTTTGGTAATACATTATTTGTAGCAGTATTCAGTTGTATCATTTCGACATTTTTTGTTCTTTCTGTATCTTATGTAATGTCAAGGATGCGCTTTAGGATGAGAAAACCTATGATGAATGTGGCGATGATTCTCGGAATGTTTCCATCCTTTATGTCTATGATCGCTGTCTATTACATATTGAAAGGACTAGGAATTACGCAGTCTCTTATAGCTCTGATCATGGTTTACTCAGGAGGAGCTGGATTGGGATTCTTTATCGCAAAGGGATTTTTCGATACATTGCCAAAATCTTTAGATGAGGCAGCTTATTTGGACGGTGCGACTAAGTTCCAGATTTTTAGAAAGATTACCCTGCCTCTGTCAAAACCCATTATTGTATATACAGTTTTGACAAGTTTCCTTGCTCCATGGATGGATTTCATCTTTGCAAGCGTTATTATGGGTGATAATTATGACAATTATACAGTAGCTCTTGGATTATTCAAGATGTTGGAACGAGAATTTATTAATGACTATTATACACAATTTGCTGCAGGATGTGTTTTAGTTTCCATACCTATCGCGATTTTATTTATCAGTATGCAGAAATACTATGTGGAAGGTGTTGCCGGAGGAGCTGTAAAGGGCTAAACAGGAAATATAGGGACTTAGACAAAACACACTTTGTAAGTGACGTTGGTATTGGTGCGTTGGCAAATGGGAGAAAAATGGACACATGGGAGTGTATGTGTCCATTTTTTTCTGAGAGAAAATGAAGAAAGGAAATAGGATATAATGATAAAATACGGAAAATTGCTTGCCTATGAAATGAAACAAAACAGCGTAAAACTTACCTACGAGCATGGAACGGGAGAAATACAGGCGTTAACGGATGAAATTCTGCGATTCTATTCTCAGCTTTCCCAAACAGGAACACGAGGATGTTTCATAGGAAATCATGAGAAAAAGTGCTGTGGTATTGAGGTGGAAAGATCAAAAGACGGACTTTGGATTTATACGAATAAACTTTCTGTGTTTGTTACAGATGAATTCAAAGCAGACATTTATGATAAAAACGGAAAAGCTCTTTGTAAAGATTATAGAGGCAGCAGGAAACTTTTGAAGAATATCGACCAGAATATGCTGGAATTTATGGCAAAGGAAGGCCATCAGTTCCAGGGAGAGGGTACAGACCATCAGATCCAAGTAGTGAAGGAAATCTTGGGGGATGAGTGCTTCTATGGACTGGGCGATAAGACCGGATTCCTTAACAAACGTGAATATGAATACACTATGTGGAATACAGACAATCCAGCTCCACAAGTGGATTGCTTCCAGTCTTTGTATAAATCTATTCCTTTTGTTATCGCTCTGAGAGAAGATGCCGTCTACGGCCTGTTTTTTAACAATTCCTATCGTTCCTATTTTGATATGGGAAAAGAATCAGAGAACTATTTCTGGTTTGGTGCAGATAAAGGTAATCTTGACTACTATTTCATCGCTGGAGATTCTATGAAGGAGATAGTAAGCGGATACACCTTATTGACAGGTACAGCACCCTTGCCACAAATGTGGACACTGGGATATCATCAATCTCGTTGGGGTTATGATACCCAGGAAGTCGTTCGGGAGATTGCAGATAAAATGAGACAGTATCAGCTTCCTTGCGATGCCATCCATCTAGATATCCAGTATATGGATAACTATAAAGTATTTACCGTGGATCAGGAGCATTTCTCAGATATGAGGAATTTGATCAAAGAACTTAATGAACAGGGAATCAAACTGGTGACCATCATTGATCCTGGCGTGAAGGTGGAAGAAGGATATTCTGTTTATGAGGAAGGTATGGAAAAAGGATATTTTGCCCAAAATGCTGCGGGAGAAACTTATGAAAACGTAGTATGGCCGGGAGTGTCAGTATATCCTGACTTTGGAAGAGAAGAAGTCCGCCGCTGGTGGGGAGCCAATCATAAGGTTCTAATAGACATCGGAGTTCGGGGAATCTGGACAGATATGAACGAACCGGCCAGTTTTGAGGGAGAACTGCCACCGGATGTTGTTTTCTACAAAGAAGGAAGAAAGACAAATCATGAGGAAATGCATAATCTTTACGGTCATTACATGGCAAAAGCTACCTATGAAGGTCTGAAAGGATTGGATGGAAGAAGACCTTTTGTCATCACAAGAGCCTGCTACAGCGGTTCTCAAAAATATACTATTGCATGGACGGGAGATAATCACAGTATCTGGGCACATCTTCAGATGGCAGTTCCGCAGTTGTGCAATTTAGGATTAAGCGGTATGCCCATTGTGGGAACAGACATCGGAGGATTTGGTTCAGACACAACTCCGGAACTTCTTATGCGCTGGATTCAGGTGGGATGTTTTTCTCCTTTCTGCAGAAACCACGCATCTATGGGAACACGAGACCAGGAACCGTGGAAATTCAATGACCAGGTGCTGGAAGTTTACAGGACATACTTGAAACTGCGATACAGTCTGATTCCGTATTACTATGATTTGTTTTATATGGAAGAGAAAAACGGTATCCCTGTCATGCGGCCTTTAATTCTTAATTATGAACATGACAAAAATGTGAGAAACTGCAACGATGAATTTATGATTGGAGATTCCCTTCTAGTGGCGCCTGTTTTGGAACAGGGTGCAGAGAGAAAACTGGTATATCTTCCGGAAGGCAGCTGGATTGATTTTTGGACAGATGAACCAGTAAAAGGCGGTCAGCATTTCGTGAGAGAAGCTGGAATGGATACTTGTCCTGTCTATGTGAAAGGAGGAAGTATCCTTCCGAAATTTAAGGAATGCTTATCTTTGGATCAGAGAGATAAAGAAGTGCTGATCCTTGATGTGTATCCGGGAGATGGAGAGTATGTACACGTTCAGGATGACGGAGAGAGCTTTGCCTATCGCTGTGGAGTTTATAATCAGTATCGCTTTACGAAGAAGAATGGAATATTTAAAGCAGTTCTGGAATATAACGGCTATGGAAATCCATATAAGAAATTTATTGTAAATGTTCATAAACCGGATGGAATGCAAACTACAGATTATGAGGTGGAAAATTATGAGGAAGACAGCACAGGAATGGAAAGACTGTTATTCCAGTTCTGAATTTCAGAAAAAATATCATTATGACGGGAATGATTTGGGTGTGTCCTGCACACAGAAGGAGACAAGATTCCTTTTGTGGAGTCCTTATGCAGATCAGGTGACCCTGAATCTATATTCTGCGGGAGATCAGGTGCCGGCTTTTGAGACGCACTGCATGGAGAGGTTGGAGAAAGGTTTGTGGGAATATAAAGTTTCCTCAGATCTCCACGGAGTTTATTATGACTATATGCTGAAGATGGACGGAGAAGTGGTACAATCTGCGGATCCTTATGCTAGAGCCTGCGGTGTTAACGGCTTTCGTAGCATGGTTGTGGATTTGTCTAGGACAAATCCAGATGGATGGGAAGAGGACAAAGCACCGGAGTCTGCTTCAGAAACCATTATTTATGAACTTCATGTAAAAGAATTTTCCTGGGATCCTGCAGGAGGATTTCCAGAAGAAAAAAGGGGAACTTATGGTGCTTTTCTCCATACAGATACTTCTCTGAATCAGGAAGGAAAACTGCCAACAGGTATCCCTTATCTGAAAAATCTTGGTGTTACACATGTGCAACTGATGCCTGTGTATGATTATGGTTCAGTAAATGAGGCGGGTGACAGGACAGAATTTAATTGGGGGTACGATCCTGTGAACTATAATGTGCCAGAAGGGTCTTATTCTTCTAATCCTAACCGTGGTGAAATCCGTATACGAGAATTGAAGGAGATGATACAATCCCTTCACCGCCAGGGATTGCGAGTAATTATGGATGTAGTTTACAATCACACGTATTCGTTGGATTCCTGGTTTCAGAAGACTGCGCCATGGTATTTCTATCGCGTGGGAGAAGACGGCAAGCCGTCTAACGGCTCTGCATGCGGAAATGATGTGGCCAGTGAACGGTATATGTGCAGCAAATATATTCTAGAATCAGTGCTGTACTGGGCAGAAGAATATCATATGGATGGATTTCGGTTTGACCTTATGGGGCTTTTAGATGTAAATCTTATGAATCGTATTCGAAGAGAATTAGACGCCCGCTATGGAAAGGGAGAGAAGATTTTATTCGGCGAGCCTTGGGCAGCGGCAGATACAGCTATAGAGCCAGGCGCGTGCCAGGCGTTAAAGAAAAATATAGAAAAATTGGATGTTCATGTGGGAATGTTCTGTGACGATACTCGTGATTCTATAAAGGGTATGGCATTGAAACCGAAGAAGCCAGGATTCGTCAACGGTGGGGTAGGATTTGAGCAGGATATTTTAGACAGTGCAAAAGCCTGGTGTACTGGAAACCCACCATATATAAAGGCACCGTCTCAAGTGGTCACCTATGTGTCTTCTCATGACAATCAGACGCTTTGGGATAAATTGACAGAAACGGTTTTGGATGAGGAATTGAAACGTAAGATATATCGTCTAACAGCAGGAATCTATATGACTTGTCAGGGAATTATCTTTTTCCTTTCCGGCGAAGAATTTGCAAGAACCAAGAATGGGTTGGATGATTCCTATAATGCACCAATAAGCCTAAATCGGCTGGACTGGAAAAAAGCATGGAAAGAAAAAGAACTGGTAGATTACTACAGAGGATTAATTGCGTTGAGAAAACTTTGCCCAGGACTGTATGATAAAAGTTTGAAAGCATCGGGAAGAATTTATGGAGAGTGGAAAAAGAAAGGAATTGTAGGTTTTTTTGTTGATAACTATGAAAAAAACACAGAGACAATATGGGAAACTCTTTACATGATTTATAACAGCAGAGAAAAAAGTAAAAAAATTCAGCTTCCCAAGGGACACTGGGAAATCCTTGTCAACGGAGAAAGTAGCTTTTTGTGGCAGAACCCGGAGGCTGTGGAGGGAAGAATAGAGGTAGCACCGGTAAGCGTATTGGTGCTTGGAAAAAGATAGAAAGTGGACTAAAGCATGAAATTTATTTACGGAAAACAGGACTGGAAAACACTGGAAAGAGGGGAGGAGAACTGTTATTTATTGACAAACGGATTAGGTGGCTTCTCCGCTATGACGATGACAGGGGCGGTCGCACGCAATGACCATGCAGTGTTTATGGCATGCATAAAAGCCCCCAATCATAGGTATAATCTGGTACATCGATTGAAAGAACAGCTGAAACTGGAAGGAAAGGAAACAGGCTATATACTTTCAACTCAGGAATTCGTAGACAGGAAGCAGGAAGAAGGCTTTCAGTACCTGTCATCCTTTTCTTATGAGGATACACCTGTGTTCAGATTTCTGGCAGAAGGCGTAGAGATAGTAAAAGAGATAGGAATGAAGCAAAATGCCAACACTGTGGCTCTGCGCTATGAAATTGTCAACAGAGGGAACGAAAGTTGCAAGCTGCAGATCACACCTTTTTTCCAGTTTGTACCTAAAGGAAAAGATATGGATCCTGATCAGGAACTGGCATTGAGAAGAAATACAGTGGAAAGTAACGGTATAAAGCTACATTTCAGAACAAACGGGGTTATAGAAACAATTCCTACAGAAGAGGAAACTTATTATTATAGATATGATCAGTGTGATGGGCGTCGTGGGGCAGGAATGGCAAAAGCGAACCATATCATTTCAGCCACTGTGAATGCTGGAGAGACAGAATATCTGGATATTATTTATGAACTGGAATCATCCACAGAAAGTGCCTCACAGATTATAAAAGATATGAAAACAGCGAGACAAAAACTGGAGCAGCAGGCTGGTTTCACTTCTGCAATAGCTAGGATACTTTCCAAAAGTGCCAGTCAGTTTGTATCAGTGAGGGAGTCCACAGGCGGGAAAACAATTCTGGCCGGCTATCCGTTCTTTGAAGACTGGGGAAGAGACACCATGATTGCTCTGCCTGGAATATGTATCTCCACGGGACAGTATGAGGCCGCAAAGGAGATTCTTCGAACTTTTGCAGTTAATGAGAAGGATGGCCTAATGCCTAATCTGTTTCCAGAAGGCCAAAATGCCCCTATGTATAATACGGTAGATGCTGCGCTGTTGTTTATTAATTGTATATATCTGTATTATCAGGCTACTCAAGATCAGGTTTTTCTGCGAGAAGTATATCCTGTGATGGAACGAATTGTGAACGCTTATGAAAGGGGAACACACTTTGGAATCCACATGGATACAGATGGATTGATTCAGGCAGGAGAAGGTTTGGTTCAGTTAACTTGGATGGATGTGCGGGTGGGTGACTTCCTTCCCACCCCTCGACACGGAAAACCTGTTGAGATTAATGCATATTGGTACAATGCCTTGAAAATTATGGAGTATATGTCATCTCTTTGTGGAAAAGAAGGAAGTTTCTATGGGAAACTGGCCCGAAAGGTAAAAGAGTCTTTCACAGAAAATTTCTGGATGGAAGACAAGAAATGTCTCAGAGATTTAGTTTCAGGAACCAAAGCGGACAGGCAGATTCGTTGCAATCAGATATGGGCAGTTTCCATGCCTTTTACCATGCTGGATGAGGATAAAGAGAGACAGGTGGTGGAAACCGTTTTCCAGAACCTGTATACACCTTACGGGCTCAGGACGCTGGAAAAGAGTGACCAGGAGTTCCACCCTTATTATGAAGGCCCTATGGAACAGCGAGACTTGGCTTATCATCAGGGAACAGTGTGGCCCTTCCCCATGGGAGCCTATTATCTGGCTTACTTGAAAGTAAATAAGTATAGTAAGGAAGCTAAAGATAAGGTGAAGAATCAGATGGAGGTACTAGAAAGCGCTATGCGGGAAGGTTGCATCGGACAACTTCCAGAAGTTTATGACGGGGAGAATCCGATATCCTCCAAAGGCTGCTATGCCCAGGCATGGAGTGTGGGAGAACTTCTAAGAGTATTTGAGATACTTGAAAAGAGATAGGAAGACAGATGTAAGAAATGAGAGGAGATTGTTATGCAAAGGTCAATAGAGTGTATCTTGAAAGAAAAATTAGGAAAAGAAATCGATCAGGCTTCAGACAGAGAGATTTATACAGCACTTTTGAATATCACAAAAGAGAAAATGAAGGGGATGGAACATAATGAGGGAGACAGGAAGCTGTATTACATCTCGGCTGAATTTCTTATAGGAAAACTGTTATCCAACAATTTGATCAACCTAGGTGTATTTGAAGAGACGAGAGAAGTGCTCAGAAAATACGGCCATGACCTGACGGTAATAGAAGAGATAGAGAAGGAGCCATCCCTTGGAAACGGAGGACTCGGACGTCTTGCGGCATGTTTCCTCGACTCCATCGCAACACTGGGGCTTAACGGAGATGGTGTGGGCCTGAACTACCATGACGGTTTGTTTCTGCAAAAATTCAGGGATAATAAGCAGCAGGAAGAGAAGAATCCGTGGATCACAAACAAGAGCTGGCTGACAAGGACAGATGTGAGCTTTGAAGTACCGTTCAAAGATTTTACACTAAAATCCACAATGTATGATATTGACATTCCGGGATACCACAGTGGATGCAATAAGTTGCATCTGTTTGATCTGGACAGTGTGGATGAAGCAATAATCCACGGTGGTATCCAATTTGACAAAAATGACATTAAAAAGAATCTTACCCTGTTCCTTTACCCGGATGACAGTGATGAGGCGGGACAGCTCCTGAGAATATACCAGCAGTATTTCATGGTGAGCAATGCAGCACAGCTCATCATAAAAGAAGCGGAGGACAGAGGCGTAGATCTCTATCATTTGCATGAGCATGTATGTATCCAGATTAATGATACACATCCGACGATGGTGATACCGGAGCTTATCCGTATCCTGACAGAGCAGAAGAACTTCAACATTGACACAGCAGTGGATGTTGTGAGCAGGACATGTGCATATACGAATCATACGATTCTTGCTGAAGCACTGGAAAAATGGCCGATCAGTTATCTGGAGAAAGTGGTTCCGCATCTGGTGCCGATTATTCAAAATCTGGACAGAAGAGTGAGAAGAAATTTTCATGATGAGAGACTATATATTATTGATAACATGGACAGAGTACACATGGCGCACATTGATATCCATTTCGGATACGCAGTAAACGGTGTTGCAGCTCTTCATACAGAGATCCTCAAAGAGTCAGAACTGAAACCGTTCTATGATATTTATCCGCAGAAATTTAACAACAAGACAAATGGAATCACATTCCGTAGATGGCTTATGCACTGCAACCATGATCTGGCAGAGTATATCCAAGAACTAATCGGACCGGGGTATATGGAAAAGGCAGAAGAACTGGAAAAACTCCTGCAGTACAAAGATGATGTAAAAGTTCTGGAAAAACTCAGAGAAATCAAGACGAATGCAAAGAAAGAACTAAAAAAATATCTGAAGATGACACAGAATGTGGATATTAATGAAAATGCAATATTTGATATTCAAATTAAACGTCTGCATGAGTATAAGAGACAGCAGATGAACGCATTGTATGCGATTTGGAAATACAAAGAGATCAAAAAGGGCAACCTGCCGAAGCGACCTCTTACGATGATCTTCGGGGCAAAGGCGGCACCAGCTTATACGATTGCGAAAGACATCATTCATCTCATCCTCTGCCTGCAGCAGCTTATCGATAACGATCCAGAAGTGAGCCCGTACTTAAAGGTTGTCATGGTAGAGAACTACAATGTGACAAAGGCAGAAAAACTGATTCCGGCTTGTGATATTTCCGAGCAGATCTCACTGGCTTCAAAAGAAGCATCAGGAACAGGCAATATGAAATTCATGCTGAACGGAGCAGTGACACTCGGAACAGAGGATGGCGCGAACGTGGAAATCCATCAGCTTGTAGGTGAGGACAATATCTATATCTTTGGAGAAAAATCTGAGAAAGTCATCAAACTGTATGAGACATCAGGTTACTGCTCTGCGGATATCTACGACAATGATCCGGAAGTGGAGGAACTGGTAGACTTTATTATCAGTAAAGATCTGATTCGTATCGGTGATCCGATGAACCTGGGACGTCTGTATAAGGAAATCGTGGGCAAAGACTGGTTCATGGCTCTTTTGGATCTGAAAGATTATATTCGTACAAAAGAGCGTATGCTGGCTGATTACGAAGATGCAGGAGCATGGGAGAAGAAGATGCTTGTAAATATCGCGAAAGCAGGATTCTTCTCATCAGACAGAACGATAAGCGAGTATAACAGAGACATCTGGCATTTATAAGGAGACATCGATTATGAGAAAATCAGGAATACTTATGCCGCTTTCATCACTTCCGTCAGACACGGGGGTGGGGGAGCTCGGAAGAAACGCCTGCCGCTGGCTGGATATTCTGAAAGAAAACGGAGTGGGGATATGGCAGATCCTGCCGTTGAACCCGGTGGGGTACGGGAACTCCCCGTATCAGCCATATTCTTCCTGTGCGGGAGATGAACTGTACATCAGCCTGGAGCTGCTGTGCGAGGAGGGACTTCTGAAGGAGATGCCGTCTCCGTTCAGGGAGAATGAAAAACGTTTGGACTATGACGCGGTGCGCAAGTTCAAAGAACCTTATCTGAGAAATGCATATCAGAACTTTACAGATAAAAAGATGCAGGCGAATACAAAGTATCAGGAGTTTATTTCACAAGAGTGGGTGCGTGAATACGGAGTGTTCCGGGCACTAAAATCCGCAAACAATGGCGCGTGCTGGAACGAATGGAAACAGGAAGATAAAGAGTGGCCAGAAAAGAGAACCGCACTGCAGCCGGAAGTTGAGGACGAAGCACAGTATCAGATGTTTCTGCAGTATCTGTTCTACACGCAGTGGATGAATGTAAAGAAAGCTGCCAATGAAAAGGGCATAGAGATTATGGGAGATGTTCCGTTCTATGTGGGCGTGGATTCTGTTGATGTGTGGGCCGGAAAAGATAACTTTCTCCTTGATACCGACGGACGTCCGGTTTTTATCGCGGGTGTACCGCCTGATTATTTCAGCGCCACAGGACAGAGGTGGGGGAATCCGATCTATGACTGGGACTACATGAAAGGGAACGGATATCGCTTCTGGGTGGACAGAATCGGATACAGCAGCAGGTTGTTTGACATCATCAGGATCGATCATTTCCGTGCATTTGATACTTTCTGGAAAATACCTGCCTCTTGCCCTACGGCAGTAGACGGAGAATGGATTGAGGCCCCTGGGTATGAAGTATTAGATACTTTAAAAAGGAAAATCCCTGATGTGAATCTAGTGGCCGAAGATTTGGGTGATTTACGCCCAGAAGTTTTGGAATTGAAAAATCACTATCACTTAAAGGGAATGAAGATTCTGGTATTCTCTATTAAGACAGACGGAAAGTATGCATATGACACTGCACAAGATATGGAGAACACCATTATTTATACAGGAACTCATGATAATGACACTTTGATGGAATGGTATCAGGGATTAAATGTTGCAGCTAAAAGAAAAGTGCGTATCTTTTTAAAAAAGCAGGGAATTAAAGACGGAAGTGTCAAGGATCGGTTGCTGAGTTATATATTGAGAAGCAAGGCGGAATATGCCATTATTCCTATGGCGGATATCCTGGGTCAAGGAAAAGAAGGTCATATCAATACACCGGGAACAGTAGGAAGTCCCAATTGGGAATGGCGTATGCCTCACTTCAGAGAAGCAGAAAAAGAGATGGCGAAATATAGAAACTTGATGACTTTTCGCAAATGATAAGGAGTGGAAATGGAATTTGCAGGAATTTACCATAAAACATCAGAACAAATGAGCTATGCTCTGAATGAAAATGAACTGATTATAAATTTGAAGACAGGATATGATGTGGAAAGAGTTTTTATCCATTATGGAGATCCTTTCGAGGTGGGAATTTTGGGTGGTAAGGAGAAATGGATTGGAAAAAGAGAAGAAATCCGCTTTAAGAAGAGGCTTCGTCACCAGCTTTGGTGGACTACAACCCTAACTCCAGAATACAAACGTTGTAAGTATTATTTTGAGCTTCAGACAAAGGATGAGACATGGTATTATTTCGAAGATGGATTCTTAACCAGAGAACAACTAGATATGGAGGGCAGGATGCAGCAGTGCTTTGTTGTTCCTTGGATGAATCCGGCAGACTTGAACTGCACGCCTGAGTGGGTAAATGAAACCATCTGGTATCAGATCTTCCCAGATAGATTCTGCAATGGAACACCGGAACAAAATCAAGAGGAAATCAGCGCCTGGAGAGAGGGGGAAGTGACCAATGAAGAGCGGTTTGGCGGCAATTTAGAAGGAATTCGTCAAAAACTGCCATATTTAAAAGACCTAGGGATTACCGGGATCTACCTTAATCCTATCATGGAGGCAGAATCTAACCATAAATATGATACAAAAGACTACACAAAAATCGACCCTCATTTTGGAACTAATGAGGGTTTTGCACAGATAGTGAAAGATGCCCACCGATATGGTATTCGCATTATGGTGGACGCTGTATTCAATCATTGCGGTCCCCAATTTGGTCCCTGGGTAGATGTCAAAGAAAACGGTGTAATGTCAAAGTATGCTGACTGGTTCATGATCCAGAATTGGTCAGAACTGGATAAAAAAACAGATACCAGAGACGGGAGATTTTATTCTTTTGCCTTTGCTAATGGAATGCCTAAACTAAATACAAATAATGAAGAAGTTATGGAATATTTTTGCAAAGTTTGCGAGCGATGGATTCGGGAATATGATATTGATGGAATTCGTTTTGATGTAGGAAACGAGGTGTCTCATCGCTTCCTGAAGTATCTTCGTCGGAACTTGCGCAAAATAAAACCAGATTTATATCTTTTGGGTGAGATATGGCATGATGCTAGTCAGTGGCTTCAAGGGGATGAATACGATTCTGTAATGAATTATCCCATGATGAGCGGAATCCATGATTTCTTTGTGGATAAAAGCTTGGGCAAAGAAGACTTTGAATATATGGTGAACCGTTGCTACACTATGTATATGCAGCAGAATAATAATGTTATGTTTAATCTTCTTGATTCCCATGATACAGAGAGATTGATGAATCGATTCCATGATCTTGATATCTTCTATCAGCAGTTGACAGTGTTGTTTACTATGCCAGGAAGTCCCTGTATTTACTATGGGACGGAAATTGCCATGGAAGGTGGATACGATCCCGACTGCCGCAGATGTATGCCGTGGAAAGATCTGGATTCTTTTGAGAATCAGGAAAAAATTAAAACTATGAAGCAACTAATCTCGATGAGAAAGCAGGAAGACGCCTGTCGTAGCCTGTATTTTCACTTTCCTTATGAATATCCACAGAGGCGTTGCGTGGAATACATCAAGTTGGATAAGGAAGGGAAGAAGCTGGAAGTACTGTTGAATTGCTCCATGGCGGAAATTCCGGTGAAAGAAGAAGGGGAAATATTGTTTTCTATTAATTATTCAGATGGTGTCCTAGGAAAAAACGGAACATTGGTGCGTAGAAAGAAATAAAAAGCGTTTCTTTGTTTCAAAATAGGTAGAAAGTGATAAAATATAAAAGGATTATAATCGTGTAGTTTACTTCTTTTTAAGAATACTTGTTATGTGTTCGTACTACATAATCGAAAAATCTATAAATAGAACAGCGATTGCCGGCAGTGTATCGGCATTATATAAAATACAAATGGGTAAAAGATATAACCAAAAAATAAAAAGGAAGCATAAAAATGTATAATAATATCAGCGATTGGGATCGTATGATTGCAGGTAAACTTTACAATTCATCAAGTAAAGATATTTTTAAACATCACGCACTCGGACTCAAGAGATGTGATCGTTTCAATAAGATTTCCGTATGGAGGATCAAAACAAAACAGCGAGCCTTGGAAAAGTTAATCCCCTCCGCAAAAGGAAAAGGACTTGCAGTCTTTGCCCCCTTTTACTGTGAGTATGGTGTAAATATTCATGTCGGCAAAGGTTGTTTTGTAAATTATAATTGCACATTTCTCGATGTTTCTCCGATAAATCTTGGAGATAGTGTTTGGCTCGGAGCAAATGTAACACTTGCCACTCCGAATCATCCCTTTATCGCAGAGGAACGTTTACCCGTCGATTATCCGGACGGAAATCATAACCTTGAATACTCTTCACCAATAACCATAAAAGACGGATGTTGGATTTGTTCCAGCGCAACAATTTGCGGCGGTGTAACAATCGGTGAAAACAGCATTGTAGCCGCCGGAGCGGTAGTAACTAGAGATGTTCCGCCTAACAGCATTGTAGCAGGTATACCTGCAAGAGTTATCCGTGAAATTGATGAAGGTGATCGTATGAATGTTTGGGAAACATATATTAAAAATGAAATTCCAAGTTCTGTGCGTAAAAAATGATGTCAAAACAATACCCTTAAAATTGGGGGAATAAATATTTTTATGTACGATAAAGTAAAGTGGATATACTGCCCGAAATTATTTGAGCACTTGCTGCAAAAACTTAACTTCAGGCAGAGTTTCTGATATATCACAATGCTTTCATTTGAAGGCTACAACTGAACATCATTTTTACATTAAGATTGAGATAGGCGGCTGAGATCCGGACAACGCTAGCGGTATCCTAAGAGAAAATACCACCGCTTGCCTAAACCTTCCTTAACTGTCGGCGGAGGTCAAGTGTAAAAGACTGTTTCGATTTTGAATGTCGAAGCCGTTTACATGAATGAGAAGCCAGACACACGAAGGGATAGGTCTATCCTTTTAGTGTTAAGTCGGTACGCATTTGTGTGCCGGCTTTTTTGCTTTATAGGAAATTCCGATTTATGAATGGTACAAAAGAAGTCGTTGTTCATCGAACATATGTTAGATCAACAGGGAAATGAACATGCCGATGGTTAGATTTAGAAGATATAGAAACCTTCTTCTTCAAACAAATCGTCAAAAGTGTCGTCTTCGTTAAGAAAATAATCCATATCCAGAAGATCATTCTCGCTCATATGGCGAATGTCCTCGGTGGTCATTCCTTCCGATGGATTTTCTATGTGTTTTTTGCGTAGTTATTCGATATCTGGTTTCATGGTAAGCTTTCTACTTTGAGAGGATTATTGCATAACAGTCCTATGCAGAGGAACGCATTCCAAGAGATTTGGACATGGCTTTCTCGTACATTTCTTCGAGGGCTACGCGCTTGTGGTTGTAATAGAGTTCCAGGAACTTCATTTTGTGATTACATTCAGGACAATATAGGGGATCATAACCAAAGGAAAGAAAAATAGAGGTTCTCCATTGAGTGAAACTGCGGTATATCTTGTGTTTGTCTTTGAAAATGACACGATGCAGTTTTGAATCAATCTTACGGTGCCTTGCATACAGACCGCCATAGCGGATCATTTTAAAATGTTTTTCCGGGATGTGGCGGATGAGACGTTTTATGAAATCCATAACAGACAAAGTTTCTTCCACATACTTTTCATCTTCGTGACGGTTATAGTGGAAAGTAACGGTATCTCCGTCATACCGGTCAATCCTGGAAGTGGCAATTACCGGTCTGCCAAGATAGCGGTCGATGTATTTGGCCACTACTTTAGGATCGCAGAGATTTGGTTTTGCATAGACATAGAAGCTCTGTTTATGCTGAGTGTAACATTTCGCTTTTATCTTTTTGAAAGAAGGTTCGATCCTGTGTTCCAGTTCATTGAGAAGAGCATAGTTGTAGTTAAAGTGTTTCACATGACGCCAGAAACCATCATCACTGTAGCCTCCTTCGGAAAGGATGCAGTGTATGTGGGGATTGATTCCATTTGAGGTCGCAGACAAAAGTGTGAAGGAGCATGATATAACCGGGCGTAAAATTTTTGGCATGGTTTAGGTTGAAAAACATCCGAGATATTACACTGGAGAAAGAATGGAAGAGACAGTTTAGGAGAGAACGGTCCTGAAGGAAGAAATCGCGGAGATTTTCATCAATAGTAAAAACGCAATGGCGGTGTTGGACGCTGACGAGTTTGAAAGACATACTGGTGGTGCGTTCCATAGCATATTTGTTTCCGCAAGAAGGGCAAAAACGGCTGCGACATCGAAAAGGAACGAATTTGAAGTTGCCACAATGCGGGCAAGTGTACATGGTACCGCCAAAAGAAGGATCACCGCAGTTGATCATTTTATCGATATTATCCACCTCAGTTTTTTGGGGATGGAGAGTATATAAAATTTCTTCATAATGGTCTGTAAAGATTCTTTGTAAGATATTCATAAGACTATTATGCAGGAGAAAGTAACAAAAAGAAACCCCTATCCCCTCATGATTGAGGGGCAGGGGAGCTGAATAGGCGAAGCCTATTTTTTATTTAGCTAAGAAGCCGCTGTGGATGTCCATCGGCATATTATATTTCTGCCCCCTCTTCATCAGACTATAAAGTTTAAAGCTCATCAGTTCTGGAGTCGCGTAAAGAGAACTGCAGAAACTGAAGTAGTCCAGATCCTCCTGTTTTGATAAGGCAGCGACATCTTCATCCTGGATTAAAAGATCGGCAGCAAACAGATTTGCCTGATACTCTGTCTCGTTGATCATATTATAGAGCCGGTTATCAGACATAGGAGCCATTTTGAGCTGTGAGCGATGAAGAGAAATGTGTCCCAACTCATGAGCTGCAACGATCCGTTTTTCTTCTTCAGAAAGAAAACTGCTAAGCATAACATAGATGGTCTGACAGCTCATAAAACAATAGCCTTTCAATCGTTTATAGTGAGAAGTCTCTCCCACGACCACGTGCAGACCTTTTAATATTTCTATCGGATCTCTGGTCTGAAATTTTTTAACCAGGGATTCTGTCTTTTTGTATATATAATCATTTCCCAAATAAATCACCCCGTATATGTAATGGCTACATGAAATTAAGTATACTGGCTAGTTTACCAGTATTACTATATCAGATAGAATGTCCAATAAAACGCACACATTATTCTTGCGGGGTATCTTTTAAATACTTTTTTGGTGTGAATTTTTTTGCCCGTTTTTTAGAATCCAGATAAAGCATCTGAATTTCATCCATAAAAGCAATTTTGTCATCGTCTGACAGTTCTCCTCCGGCAAACATAGCGGCAGCCTGTTCCAGTATCTGCCTCGCTTGTTTTGCACCTCTGGATCCGTACTGTTCTGTAGCTTCAGTTACGAAAGCTTCTTCTTCGGTTATCAAGTAAGAAATATCACATCCCAGAACATCCGCAAGCTTTTGGTAAAGTTCATGCTGCTTTGGATAACGTCCTTCTATTTCCCATCCTCGAATGGTACGAAGAGAAACACCAATGGCATTGGCAAGCTGGGTTTGATTCAGTTTTTTGGATTTCCTTAAATTTTTTATTTTCTCACCGAAAGTCATAACAATACCTCATTTCTAAGCGGTTTACTTAGGACAAAAGTGTTGATCCTGATTAAAAACAGGAAAACACTTGCCCGTTTTTGATCTTGCCTCTTGACAACAGGCAAATAGTTGCCTATAATCTGAATTACAAGAAAGGGGCAACTACTTGCCTATAATATAAATGAAATTTCTTTTTTTGTCAATAAAATTACAAAGGAATTGCCTATTTATGGGTGCTTTATTTAAAAAAATGACAAAATCTGATGGAAAATATGTAAATAGGCAATATCAGGTGGAAAGGTAAATGTTTATGGGACGTCAGAACTATTATATCTGCATTGATCTGAAATCTTTTTATGCATCTGTGGAATGTGTGGAAAGAGGACTTGATCCATTTCAGTCAAATCTGGTTGTGGCAGATCCTGAACGATCCAAATCTACGATCTGTCTTGCTATCACCCCGGCAATGAAGCGCCTGGGAGTAAAAAACCGATGCCGGATTCATGAAATACCGGCGAATATTGAATACATAACTGCTATGCCAAGAATGCAGCTTTATCTGGATTACTCGGCTTGGATATACGGTATTTATCTCAAGTATGTTTCAAAGGAAGATATTCATGTTTACAGCGTGGACGAGTGTTTTATTAATGTTACAGAATATTTAAGGTTACATCATATGACACCGAAAGAATTAGCCTTTGAAATGATGAAAGCTGTAAAAGAAGAAACGGGGATTACTGCGACAGCAGGTGTAGGAACGAACCTTTATCTTGCCAAGATTGCGATGGATATCCTCGCAAAACATTCTAATGATCATATTGGAGTACTTGATGAAATTTCATATCGGGAACAACTCTGGGATCATCAGCCCCTTCGGGATTTCTGGAGGATCGGATCACGAACGGAGAAAAAACTTGCTGGTTATGGAATCCATACAATGGGGGACATTGCACTGGCATCTATATCATCTGAAGATCTTTTATACAAGATTTTTGGAATAGATGCGGAGCTTCTGATCGATCATGCTTGGGGATATGAATTTTGCAGGATGCGTGACATTAAAAATTACCATACAGAAGAGCACAGTCTTTCCAATGGCCAGGTATTGATGAGAAATTATGAGTATGAGGAGGCAGTTGTTATTGCCAAGGAGATGGCAGATGTGCTTGCATTAGATTTGGTGGAAAAAGGGCTGGTTGCAAATTCTGTGACGCTGTGGATTGCTTATGATTATCGATATGGCCAGGATCCTTCTAAGGGAACAGAAAAATTTTCCAATCCTACAAACAGCTCAAAATCAATCATAGATACAGTAGAAAAGCTGTATCGGAAGATTACAGATCCTCACACGGGAATCCGGCGTGTAGAAATTTCTGCAAATAAAGTACTGCCAGAAAGTTATATGCAGTATGATCTGTTCGCCTCTCCCATTTTGCGGGAAAAAGAAAAGAAACTTCAGAAAGCGGTATTGGAAGTAAAAAAGCGATATGGAAAGAATGCAATTATGCGGGGTGTAAACTTACTGGATTGTTCCACCTATCAGGAAAGGAACAATCAGATTGGAGGACATAAAGCGTAAAGGAGATGATGCAATATGATGGCACAATATCAGCGGATCATGTATCTACAAAGACCTGTTTCGAAGCGACATCCTATGGCAGTGGAACGAAGGGCAAAACAGTTCGCTCCATTTGCTGCACTGAAAGGATTTGAAGAAACCATAAGAGAAAAAGAATATATTTATGAAAAGAAAAGAGTTTTACCGGAGGAAAAGAATAATGATCTGGATATGAAACTGAAAATTTTAAAACCTGGTATGGAGATCCAGGCAGAATACTTTGAGGAAAATGAGAAAAGACCGGGATATGGGCAGTATCATACTGTCAGAGGCAGAGTGGATTTCTATGATCCAGCGGTCTATCTCCGTATAGGAAATGTGGAAATCAATATCCACAATCTCTTTGATCTGTCTGGGGATAACTTTGAAGTATTGGAATTACCTTGTTGAAAAATGATTCGCAGAAATGAGAGTATGTTTTTCTGGGAGTGGGACCAGAAAAATATCCTGAAAAATGCGGCGGATCTACAAAGCAGATCTGTAATTGTAATAACATGTCTGTCCGCGCAGCTTTGGCGCTATTCGGAATGGGCAGCATGGAAAGCTCTGGCGGATTTGATTTCCCTTTGATCCGTTGAGTAATAAAAGAAATTTGTATTATTGCTTAAAGGAGGGCCTGAGCCTATGGGAACTGATTTTTATAAGTGGCACGTTCACTGCCCTGTTTGCGGAGCTTTTCTGGAGAAGAGTTCACAGAGCGATTCGGAGGTGGATTGTAAAAAATGTAAGAGTACAGTAGAAGTTTTGGTAAAAGAGGATATTGTATCTGTTCGTCCTATGATTATCAGGGATGATAAATTGAAAGAAAGAATCAGGGTTTATTCTCAAAAGATTATGAATCCGTAAGAATGAAATAAGTTGAGCTGTCAGGATGAGTGGTGAATTTGGCTGGAACCATCAAGACCGCACCAGACAGCAAGAGTTTGTCAAGGAGCTGAACCTGACTGGAATCACTAAGAGCCCGGCAAAACATTTACGTGTTGAACACAGGTTACGAATGTAATCGTGTGTGTTGAAGAATGCGTATGTGTTTTGTCGGGTTTTTTGTCTGCAAAAATAATTGGAAAATTGAAATTTATTAAACTGTAAAAAAAGAATATTCCACTTAAGGGAGGTGATGCGTTCCCTCAATTGAAGCTTCGGGCTTCCGTTCAAAAAAAACGGGTGAGTCCGAGGTTTATTGTAGTGCTTGAATATCAAGATATTTAAAATAGTGTCCTTGGACTGCCCGTAGCCGTAAGGCAGAAAGGTGGTTCATATGTTGACATTAAGAGAATTAAGAAACCTGGTAACTATCCCGGAGTGTTCAAAAAAAGTTCCAACTGCAAAACAGTTGATCGAATCTGGAAGAGAAATAATAGCAAAGGAAGTTCTCGCAAGAGAGACGGCTATTAGTGTATATGAAAATGGGTATGTACTTTATCAGTCAGGAAAGCATTACACGGTTTTTTCTATTGGTGACTGTGAAACGTATGAATATGAATCAGCAAAAGGATATCCACTCAAATATGAACTTTCATTTTTTGAGAACGAGAACTGGTTTGTTCGTTTGATTATGGAGGCTGAAGATCGTTTAGAGAAAAATCAGGAAAGAATTAAAGCATTTCATAAAGTGTGTTCTTACGATCGTTTTATTGAGGAATGTGGAGACATGCCATCTGGAGAGAAAGACATATTGGAAAACCTTTCTACGAATGATTTAGTTAAGCGAATGATGGGAATTCTTAATGAGCGACAACGGGAGATAGTTTATCTTTTCTATTTTGAACAATGGAAGCAGAAGGATATTGCAGAATATTTCAAAACTACCCAGCAAAATATATCCGATATGATCAAGAGAGTGCTTAGAATTTTATATGAATATGCGAAACAGGAAGAAAAAAAATAAAAAGTTTCTTATTCAACTTGTAAAAGGGTATAGATCACTTCTGAAAGGTGAGGGGGTTAAAAACTTCCAGGTACCTTGAAAAGTGAATACCCTGCCCAGAGTGATATCTGATCTGAATGTGCATTTTAGCGTATCTCTTCAGAGAAAACGTTCCGGAATAATAGGAAACCGGGACAGGAACGGATCTGGGAAAGAAAACAGGAAAGCTCAAACTTAAATCTAAAATCAAATGTCTGATTCATAAAGATGATGACAGTAGAAACAGTGTGGCGGTATTCGTTTTCCAAAATGGGTACTGCCATATTTTTGTGCTGTTATCCCGGCTTTACTCTTGAGAGCCGATTGTCCCAGACAGTGCAAGTAAAAGGAAAGGAGGAAAATGCAAAAAAATAATATTGTGAAAAGAAAAAAGAAACTTGAAAACCGATGATTCAGAAAGGATTTAAGAAAATGAGAAAGAAAGGAAAAGCAAGAAAATTGGTATCTGGCTGTCTGGCATTGGTATCCTTATTGTCTACTACCCTTTCTCCTGTCGTGACATATGCAGCTGATCCTGCAGAAGAGAGGATTCCCTATTATGAAGAGGTCAAAGAACAGCTGGATGCAGATGAAGTTGTAACAGCACAGGATTATGAGGTTGCGGTAGGTTCATCCTTTGACATTGCTTCTGATTTTTCCGGGATTGAGATTCCGGATGAGAAAAAAGTAAAAGTGAGTTTCCATGAAGCACAGAATGAATCTGGAGATGCTTTTCAGACCGACCACGAAGATACATATCAGGCGGTATATTATGTAGAACCCCAGACAACCAATCATCCAAAGTATCAGATCAGTAGAAATATCACTGTAAAAGAAAAGCAGACAGACGAAAAAAACCGGGCAGATGAAGTCGATTCTTCCGAGGACGATTCCGGTGATGAGGAAGATGCATCTTCGGATGAGGAGACATCCATAACTGAATCAGAAGATGCCATTTCCTCAAAAGAAAAACAGGTGACGGAGCAGATGGACGTTCTGTCTGAAAAGGAACTGGATGCAGCAATCGAAAAAACAGAAAACCAGAAAACTGTGGATGAGGAAAGCGGACTGTCTCTTGGAGAAGTCCTTCTGCAGGCGGAAAGCCAGGGCGTGGACATACAAGGTCTGAATAGTGGAGAAAGCGTAAGCTTTACTGCACAAGCTTCTATAGCACGATCTGCAAGAGCAGCATCCCAGACAGTAACAATTACGCAGGGCTCTTGGTATTATTATGCTGATTACGGTCTTGGATCTTATTTGACTGCACCGTTTACCGTGTCATTTGGTAATGTAAAAGCCACGGCATACTGTATTCAGCCGTCTAAACCGGGCCCAGGAAGCGGAACCTATCAGATTACAAAGCTGGAAGGAAATAAAGAACTGGCCAAGGTATGTTATTACGGAACAGAAGCTTCCGGATCGGCATACTTTTTTAACAACCACCATACGGACTTTTCAGCAGGAAAACGATTTATCATCACACATCTGGCTGCCTCTTATGCGAATGGAAGCAGTGATGCATTTTACGGAACAAACAGTACCGGTGAAGCACTGGCTATGGAACTCTATCATTATGCAGTGAGCCAGCCGGAAATTCCGGATGTGGAAATGTCATTCTCCAATGCGAATGTAACCGCCTATGTGGACGGCGGTCAGCAGCGGACTGAAAATATTACTTTTCATGCATCCGGTCAGCAGACGATCACAATGGATCTTCCGGATGGAGTAAAGCTCCATAACATCAGTACAGGAAAGACAAGCTCTGCAGGAGCAAAGGTTACGATTTCGGGAGGTACAAAATTTTACCTGACTGCCCCGCTTACCCAGACAAAGGATGTATCCGGAACCTGGTCTGCTAAGATGCAGGGAAGCATTACCAAAGACTATTCTGCTTATAAGATTACGACAGATGGTGATACCCAGGATCTGGCACTGGTATTCGGAGAAGGTGTGGAAGACAAAAAGTATGTCAGTCTTTCTGTAAAATGGTTGGAACTTGCAAAAGTAGAAATTATCAAAGTAGATTCCCGTCATGAAAATGCAAGGCTTTCAGGTGCGGTATTTGGAATCTACAGTGATCCAGAATGTACCAAACTGATCACAGAAATGCCAGCAACGGATCAAAATGGATCTTCTGCTGCGGAGATCGTGAAAACACAGGATACCGTGTATGTAAAAGAGATCAAAGCTCCGACAGGATATCGATTGAACACTTCTTCTTACAACGTGAAACTGGTGGCAAATCAGACAACATCCGTAACCGTTCCCGATGAGGAGCAGCTTGGTCAACTGACAGTTTATAAAGAAGGACAGGTACTGACCGATGCAGTTGTGACAGAGGAAGGAGTTACCTTCCAGTATGAAAACCGGCGCCAGGAAGGAGCGGTATATAATGTTTATGCCGGTGCAGATATCAAGACTGCATATGGAGCAAAAGTATACAGTAAAGGGGATCTGGTAAAAGAAAACCTGAAGACAGATTCCAATGGTGCGGTAGTATTAAAGAACCTTCATTTGGGGACCTACGAGATCCGTGAGGTTCAGGCTCCGGAAAATTATTATAATGCTGGTGAGAAGAAAACGGTCACTCTCTCCTATGCCGGGCAGAATGTAGAAGTTGTTTTTTCAGAAACGACTTTTATCAATGAACGCCAGAAAGCGGAAGTGTCGGTGGTGAAAAAGGACAAAGATACTTTGAATCCTCTGGACGGAGGGATTTTCGGACTGTATGCCGGCAGCGATATCAAGAATGATGATGGGACTGTGGTGGTACCGAAAGGAACATTGATTGAAAAAATAACTACGGATGAAAAGGGAACTGCAGTATTTACAGCAGATCTTCCAATCGGATTTTCTTATGACGTGAAGGAAATCCAGGCTCCGGAAGGTTATTTAAGAAATCTTCAGGATGTGTATTCTTTTACTTTTTCGTATACCAATGACAGTGAACCGAAAGTAGTATTTTCCCATACGTTCGTGAATGAGCGTGTCAATGCAAAGATTACCCTTCAGAAAAGGGATGCCGAAACAAATCAGACAGTTGCACAGGGAGATGCATCTCTGGAAAAAGCAGTGTATGGGCTGTATGCCAGAGAGGATATTGTGCATCCGGATGGAGCAACCGGCGTGATCTATAAAGCCGGAGACCAGGTAACAACCCTCACAACGGATGAAAAAGGGAAAGCTTCTGTAGAAAACCTGTATCTGGGAAGTTATTTCATTAAAGAAATCACACCGCCTGTCGGATATCTGGCAGACGAAAATGAGTATGATCTGGTGTGCGGCTACGAAGGAGACTTGACGGCTACTGTAAAACGCGAATGTGTCTCTTTGGAACAGGTGAAAAAGCAGCCGTTTGCGATTATTAAGGCAGCTGATAATGGGGAAACAGATGCCGATCTTCTTGCTGGTGCAGGATTTACGGCCTATCTGGTTTCGGATCTGGAAGTAAAAGAAGATGGAAGCTATGATCTGGAATCAGCAAAACCTGTCGTACTCGGAGAAAATGGAGCGACAGAGATTTTTACGGATGAAAAGGGATATGCCTGCAGTATCGCACTGCCTTATGGCACCTATCTTGTCCGCGAAACCACTACTCCGCACAATTATAAGCCGGTGGATGATTTTATCGTGCGGATCACAGAACATGATCCAAATACTCCGCAAGTCTGGAGAGTGCTTCTGGATGAGGAATTTGAGGCAAAGCTAAAGATCATCAAACAGGATGATGAGACGAAAAAGGCAGTTCTTAGAGCGGGAACGGAATTTAGGATTTACGATCTGGACAATGAAGAATATGTAGAACAGGTCACAACCTATCCAACCACAATCGTTCATACCTCTTTCTTTACGGATGAGGACGGCTATCTGATCCTGCCGCAAAATCTGAAGATCGGCCATTATCGGATAGAAGAAGTCACAGCGCCTCACGGCTATACATTAAATGAGAATTATTTTGAGATTGCAGTGGATTCCGATACCGCTTACCAGGTGGACAGTGTTTCCGGGGATGTGATCATTGAAGTGGTTTATGAGAATCATCCGGTCAAAGGACAGCTAAAGATTGTAAAACAGGGCGAAGTGCTGGACGGTTTCAGCAAGGACTTTGTTTACGAAGTGGAGAACCTGGCAGGAGCAGCCTTTGAAGTTTATGCTGCAGAGAACATTTATACTGCCGACTTCCAAAAAGATGCAGAAGGCAACCGTATTTTAGAGTATGCTGCCGGAGAACTGGTGGGAACAGTGACTACGGATGAAAACGGAGAAGCGTTCCTTTCTGATCTGCCGCTTGGAAGCTACCAGGTTAAGGAAGTGAAAGCTCCGGAAGGTTTTGTACTGAATGAGGAAGTGCAGACTGTCACATTTACTTACAAGGATCAGGATACACCCGTGATCGAGCAAGAGGCTATTTTCCAGAATGACCGTCAGAAAGTGGAAGTATCTGTAGTGAAAAAGGATGCTGAAACACAGGCGGCAGTTGCAGGTGCTGTGTTTGGTCTGTATGCCAAAGAAGATATCCTTGCACATGGAAAGGTAATCGTGAAAGCAGATCAACTGATCGGAAAAGCCTTGTCAGATGAAAACGGAAAGGCTGTATTTATGAATGACCTTCCTTTTGGAACGTATTATATCAGGGAAGAATCAGCACCGGATGGATATGTATCCTCTGACAAAGTGATCGAAGTATCAGCGGCTTATCAGGGGCAGGAAATTCCGGTAGTGGAACTAACTTCCGACTTTGAAAATGAACCAACTAAAATCGCAGTAAAAAAGACAGATCTTACGACTGGTGAGGAACTGGAAGGTGCAAAACTGACTGTTCTTGATAAGGATGGAAATGTGGTAGACAGCTGGACTTCTGTAAAAGGAGAAGAACATCTTATCGAACGTCTTACCGTGGGTGAAACTTACATATTACGGGAAGAACTGGCTCCTTATGGATATCTGAAAGCCGAAGAAATCACTTTTACCGTGGAGGATACGACAGAGCTCCAAAAGGTTGAAATGAAAGACGATGTACCGACAGGAACTTTGATCATCAATAAGAAGGGAGAGTTTCTAGAGGATGTCACACTTCTGGATGTCATTGGAGGCTGGATCAGCCATCTTTTTGAATATGTGACGGGTGCTTTGGAAGACGTAACGTTTGAAGTTTATGCATTGGAAGATATCAAAGCAGCTGATGGCGTCAGCGAGGATTATTATCAGAAGGATGAATTGGTGGCGGAGATCACCACGGATGGTTCCGGAATCGCAAAGCTTACAGATCTTCCTCTTGGAAAGTATTATGTGAAGGAAAAAGAAACTGCAGAAGGATTTGTTCTGGATGATAAGATACGAGAAATCGATCTGACCTATGTGGATCAGAATACCGCAGAAGTAACTTATTCTACAGACTGGCAGAATAACCGTCAGAAAGTAGAAGTATCCGTGCTGAAAAAAGAAAAGGATTCCGACAGAGTTCTGGAAGGTGCTGTATTTGCCCTGTCTGCAAAGGAAGATATCAAAAATCGAGACGGTGAAGTTATCTTGGAAGCAGGAACTGTAATCGAAGAAAAGGCAACAGATAAAGATGGTAAGCTGACATTTGAAGCGGATCTTCCGATTGGATTCGCCTATACGGTAAAAGAGACAGTTCCGGCCCCAGGGTTTGCATCAACAGATGAAGAGAAAGAATTTTCTTTCACAGCCGGAGAAACAGATCAGGAAAAGCTCACCTATGAGTTTACATTTGAAGACGAACCTACTGTTTTTGAATTTACGAAGACTTCTTTGACAGACGGTAAAGAAGTAGAGGGAGCAAAACTGACTGTCACTGATGAGAATGGAAATGTGATCGATGAATGGGTGTCCGGGAAAGAGCCACATATCATCAAGGAGCTCGTGGTTGGAAAAACATACACCATGACGGAAGTACTTCCAGCTCCGGGATATGTGACAGCGGAGAGCATTCAGTTTACAGTAGAGGATACTGCCGAAGTTCAGAAGATTGAGATGAAAGATGACGTGACTAAGGTGGAAATTTCTAAAACTGATGTTGCCGGTAAAGAACTTCCAGGGGCGAAACTGACAATCCTTGATGAAGAAGGAAATATAGTTGAAAGCTGGACTTCTACAGATCAGCCTCACTATATTGAGATGCTGCCGATCGGAACCTATACCCTACACGAAGAAACAGCACCGGATGGTTATCTGGTTGCGGAGGATGTAACATTTGAAGTGAAAGATACCGGTGAAATCCAGAAGGTTGTGATGAAAGATGAGGCTATTCCGACTGAAGAACCGGAAACACCACAGGATAAAACAAGCGTAGATGCTCCAAAAACAGGCGATTCTCAAAATGTTCTGTTATGGTTCATACTGCTTGGTATCAGCTTGTCGGGAGCAGGAGCAGCTGCTCTGTTAAAGAAACTTAAGAAATAAACAGATAAGGGAGAGTGGACTGCCGGAAATTCCGGTGATCACTCTCCTATTTTGTAACAGAAAGGAAAACAGGATTATGGGGAACAGAAAATTAGTTACCGATCCGAAAGCGGCACTTCCCGGACGGAAATATCAAAAGGACAAACCCTGGTCCTGCAGATATTGCTACTGGTGGAATAAAGGAGGATGTAAAGAAGAACAGTGCCGCTATCTGGTGACAAAAGAAAAGAAAAAAGACATCCTGCATGAGCCGGGAAACTGTAAAGGCTGCCCTTATGGACAGCACTTTCCATGTATAGGATATTGCATTGCAGCTTTATATCGTGAATTGGGAGCTACTGACAAGGAGGTGAAAGCTTGCAGGAAGAAGTAAATGAAAAAACGATCAGTCTTTGTGTCCAATGCAGCCGGATGACAGCCAGTGTTTTAAAAGCTGTTATGCGAAAGAGTCTGAATGATCTGGACAGAAAAAAACAAAAGCATGATCAGGTCAAACAGGCAGAAAAAAATGGACAAGCAAACGAAAAAGGCCGAAGAAAAGAACAGCTGCGACAGGAGAAAAAGGCGCCGAAAGGGAAACAGACCATGCAGAATCTTATGGCAAAAGGAGCTCAACTGACTAATATCCTGATCACAGACGATAATATTAAATCTTTTGACAGGATAGCAAGAAAGTATGGGATTGATTACAGCCTGAAAAGGGATAACAGTGTCACGCCTCCGAAATATCTGGTTTTTTTCCGGGCAAAAGATGTAGATGTGATGACGGCAGCCTTCCGGGAATATGCCGGAGTGACTATGAATAAGGCAAAGAAACCTTCCGTAAGAAAAAAATTGCAGCAAACAATCCAGCGGCTGGCAAAGCATCGGGAACGTATCAAGACCAGACAGAAAGACAGGGGGCAGGAACGATGAAACAACAGAAAGAAGGATTGCCAGTCAAGCTGAAAGGATCCGTGAAATCCTGGATTGGAACAACTTCTCTTCCACGTCTGATCATGATGAATGCTCCATATCTGTTCGTGTTTTATATAGCAGACAAAGGAGCCTGGTTGTTCCGGCATTGCATTGGGAAAAGTATGATCCAAAGACTGGGAACCATGCTGATGAATTTCCCACTGGCATTTACAAGCTGGTTTCCCAGCGTTCATTTGAATGATCTGACGGCAGGTGTAATTGCAGCAGTCCTCTTTAAGCTGGTGATCCTTTATCGGGGAAAGCATGCAAAAAAGTTCCGGCAGGGTGAGGAATATGGTTCTGCCCGTTGGGGAAATGCAAAGGATATAGAACCGTTCATGGATCCTGTCTTTGAGAATAACATTCTTTTGACAGAAACAGAACGGCTGACTATGAACAGCCGTCCGAAAGCACCAAAATATGCCCGGAATAAAAATGTGATCGTTATTGGCGGATCTGGGTCCGGTAAAACAAGATTTTATGTGAAGCCGAGTGCGCCCGTAAGGGCGGTATAAATCCTACCTTGAGCAAGTAGTAGGTAAAAGT
>OBUZ01000279.1_pt1 | contig 37385 bp, 31 predicted proteins | sample 1494961 | NCBI WGS metagenome assembly OBUZ01 (sample SAMEA2579939, study PRJEB22360) | human gut metagenome | biome: human gut; feature: human-associated habitat; material: faeces | place: Denmark | collected 2008/2010
GTGAAATGGGCGAACGGGGGGAAAAAATGGCCAGCCGTAACAATGCACAAAAGGATACAGGTGACAGCGGGCTTGTCGCCGCCCAGCTCCGTGGTCTTGCGGATAAGGGTGGCTGCGATGCCTGTCTCTAACAGCACCCGGCCGAACCATGCCCCAAACACTACATTTACCAGCACTGAGCCCCAGCCCTCCGGGCCGCTCTGGAACACCTTGGAAAATGCCTGTATCCATGTAATCCGTATGCTGTCTCCATTGGCTGCGATAAATTCAGGATTAGACGCCAGAAGGTTGCCTGTCATGGGAAGGATGGTCCAGAGAATGGCCATAATCAGCATTCCCATCATCAGGTTTCCGCCCCTGGCCGCGTAGACGGCCAGGCCAAAGAACGATGCTAAAATCAGTATTCCTATGATATATTCCATAAGTTAAATCTCCCCTCTATATTGCTATTTTAGCTCTGTGCTTCAGCGCTCAAGGCTGTTAAGCGTTTCCCACACCTCGTCAATGACCGGAATTCCGTCTCTTGTATTGGTCTCTCTGGTGATGAGTTCCAGTTCTCCCGGATAATACACTTCCCCGCCTTCCCTGATTGGCTCTGAGGACTTGATGTCGGCCAGAATCTCATCCACGATGGAGTCCGTTTCCTCCGGCGTGTTGAATCTTAAGGGGTCAATGGCTATCATAATCTGGCTCAGTCCCACCTCGTCCCCAAAGGTGCCAATCCTGCTGACGGAATTGCCGTTTGTCAGAACCGTCGCTATCAGGTCCAGGGCAATGGAGATGCCGCTGCCCTTCCAGTATCCCATGGGAAGCACCCTCCATGTTTTCTCAATCTCAGCCGGGTCCGTGGTCAGGTTGCCCTTTGTATCATAGCCTCCGGGAACCGGAAGCTGCTGTCCCTTAAGCTTTGCCTCCTCTATCTTTCCGTAGGAAAACTGGGATACGGCGCAGTCAATGACAGCGTGTTTTCCGTTGCTTCTGGGGATGGACATGATAAATGGATTGTTTCCGATTTTTCTGTCCCTTCCGCCCCAGGCAGGCATGTTGGGCATGGTGTTGGACCAGCAGATACCGATGCATCCCTTGTCCGCTGCCTGCCAGCCGTAGCTGCCGCCCCGCATCCAGTGGTTATTATTTCCAAGGGCCACCACGCCCACGCCGTACTCCCTTGCCAGCTCCACAGCCCGGTCCATGGCCAGCTTTGCATTGAGGGGGCCGAATCCCCTGTGTCCGTTCCACCGCTCAATGGCTCCCATGGAGGATTCACAGGTTGCAATGGCGGCGGAATCAATCTCTCCCTTATCCAGATACTCCACCACCCTGGGGAAGCGGTTCACACCGTGGGAATATACGCCGTCCAGGCTGTTGTTTGCAAATACGGTGGCCGCGTCCTTTGCATGCTTTCCTGAAAAACCTCTGCTCTCTAAAATCCTCTGGAACTTCTCTAATAAATCCTCATACTTTACTCTCATGGCTCTCTCCTTTTATGTTAGCTTTCTCTTTTTTGAGAAAGCGCTTTCTAATGACACCATTATAGCATTATCAAGATTTATGTCAATATAAAAGTGTTTAATCTCTTTATCTTTATACAATTTGCACTATATTGTCTCATGCTTTTTGTGCATTATAATCCCGTTTTTTCTTGTTTATAAAAGCGTTTTCTTATTATTGGAAAATAAAAAGGAGTTGGAACAAATTATCTTTGTTTTTACCAACTCCAATTCTAAAAAAGCGCTTTTCCGTATTTCCTCATACCAAGCCCTGTTCTGTGTTATACGGCTGTACGCCGGCAGGACGCCTGATATACCCAGGCACCAGCACAATGGCGTGCTGTCTTATTCAGTCTTTCAAAATAACGCGGAACCGCGCACCACCAGCTCCGGCTGGATGGCCACGCTTGTGGCCGACTCCTTTCCTTCCATCCTGTCCCTGAGCAGGGAAGCGCACATTCCGCCCAAAAGCTCCGGCTTGTTGTCCAGGGTAGTCAGCTCAGGTTCGCATATTCTGGAATCCGGCGAATTATTGCAGCCAGTAATGGCTATATCCTCCGGCACCCGGTATCCCCTTTCCTTAAATTCCTTCATGAGTCCGATGGCCGTGATGTCCTCGCCGCACACCACCCCGTTGACAGGCCGGCCGGCGGCAAGAATCTTTCTGGCGGCATCCCTTCCCCCTTCCAGGCTGCTTTCATCCACAATCACCACCCGGTCGTTTCCGTCAGGTACATCCCTCAGCTTCATGGCTTCTAAAAATCCCTGCCGTTTTGCCCTGCCGCTGTCTGTGGCAATATCAAAAACATAGAATAAGTCCATACGCCCATGGTCAAACATATAATCCGAAGCCATGCGGATTGCCTTTGTGTCATCCACCAGGACTGAATAAAAATTAGGCAGCTTTACCTGTCCGTTGGCAATGACTACGGGTGTATCCTTTATCTTGGCAGTAATCTCAGGATAATTTATCAGTTCATTGAATACAGAGCCGATGAGCACAATTCCGTCTGTCTGTTTCTCTGACAGTATCTCGAAATACCGGTCGCATTCCTGTATGGACCCGCCTGTATTACACACCGAAACATTATATCCCAGATTGCTGAACTCCTGTTCAATCACATATATCATCCTGGCATAATGCGTCACCCGCACATCCACTGTCAGGATAGCAATATTCTTCATGGTTTTGGAGACCATGCCCCTGGCTATGGCGCTGGGCTTATAGTCATACTTTTTAAGAACGGCCTCCACCCTGTCCCTTATCTTGGGATTCACATTTCCCTTATTGTTGAGCACCCGCGAAACAGTGGAGATAGAGGTCCCTGCCTCGGCTGCAATGTCATAAATATTCATCCCTTCACCCCTTTTATTCCTTTACACTTCTGTGCTTTCATCCCCTGCTCTGCTCCTGCTTTTTTCGTGAAAGCCCTTTCTCTATATTGTAATGGACTTTTCCGGATTTTGCAAGATAAAATCCAGAGGGTTCTGACAGGTTGCGTAATGGATATAGAACCACATATGGAATTGGCGATGAAATCGACAATGGATTTGGCAATGGAATGAGATGTTATACGAAGCATGTTATACGAAAAACAGCAGCCCGCCGCGTCCCTCCCATGCAGGGCAACACGTTTTGCTGCTGTTTTTTAGCGCCCTAAGGCATGTCCCATAACTGTAAACTATCTTTCCTAAAACTGCACAACATCCTTTATCTCTTCCGCCCGTTCCACATGTTCGGCATAAAGGACCGGCCCCTCGCCGTGATAATCCTTCTGGTATTCAATACCTACCTTTGCCCGGACCTTCACCCACTGTTTTGTCTTGTAATCCTCCGCTTCCGGCCATTTGCACATAAAGCCCAGAAACGTCATATCCGCCTCACAGCATGTCATGGCCATGCGGCCAGGCACAAACTGGCCCTTGGGGAATTTAGGAGTTTTAAGAACCATGGCAGTGAATTCCACCACCCTGTCCTTATAGCGCTCCGGCTGGTCCATACAGTCAATATACCAAATACCGTAATCCTCAGGCTTAATTTCAATCACATCCGCGCCAAGGTCATAGGGAAGATCCTCCTCCAGGGCAGCCTGTTCGATTTCCCCTTCCTTGTCCTCCAGGACAATCTCGCTTTCCCGGCTCATGGCCCGTATGGTCCTGCGGTACGCGGTCAGCTTGTCATCCCCAATCCCGTCGCACCGGTTCACGATAACCAGCTCCGATCCCCGCAGCATGGCCCCCAGAAGCGGCTTCATGTTCTGCACATAGAGTTCAAAGGTAGAACCGTCAATAATGGTAATCTGCTGATAAATGGTCCAGTCATCCGGCAGTTTTAAATCATCCTGGTTCCACATGCCGTTCCACTCCATCAGCACGCGTTCCGGCTGGTAGATAACCTCCAGTTCATTGAGATACTGGGGGGTCAGCTTCTCCATGTCATCCACAAACACCACTGCCGTCTTATTCTTCTTTAACTTTTTCTCGTCATACTCCGTATCGCCTTCCTCACACACAATGAGAAGGGTCTTTCCCTCTGTTTTAAAGTAATCCTGCTGCATGGTAAAATCCAGAAACTGGGTCTTGCCGGCCTCCAGAAAGCCATTGATTAAAAACAAAGGCATAATATCGTCTTCTATCTCATAAGCCATGTCTGTTTCCCCTTATCCAATCAGCCTCTGCCGAACACGCTGTTCAGCTCTTCCTCTTTCAGGCTGGCGCCAATCACACATACCTTGCCTGTATAATCCGGTCTGCCCTGGCGGATTTCATACTGCTCCGGCACCAAATCAAAATACAGCCACTCACCGGGATTCTCTGTGGGAAGCATTCCCTTGGCCCTTAACACATCTCCAAACTCCCTGGTGGAGGAGAGACGTTTCAGAATATCCTCCAGCTGCTCATGGGTCACCGGAACAATGGTTTCCATTCCCCAGCTGGTAAACACCTCGTCTGCATGATGATGGTGATGCTCATGACCGCAGACATCATGGTGATGATGCCCATGGCATTCCTCGTCATGGCCGTGGTGATGCTCATGGCATTCCTCATCGTGATCGTGGTGGTGATGCCCATGGCATTCCTCGTCATGGCCGTGGTGGTGCTCATGGCATTCCTCATCATGATCGTGGTGATGATGCTCATGGCATTCCTCGTCATGGCCGTGGTGGTGCTCATGGCATTCCTCATCATGACCGTGGTGGTGATGCTCATGGCACTCCTCATCATGGTCATGGTGATGCTCATGGCACTCCTCATCGTGATCGTGGTGATGCTCATGGCATTCCTCATCATGGCCGTGGTGGTGCCCGCAGCACTCCTCGCCATGACCGTCATGATGGCGGCTCTCCCGCACCTCTGCCAGCAGATCATCCAGCATAGTATCCTTCTTCTCAATAATCTCCAGAAGCTGGCTTCCTCCAAGCTGGTCCAGAGGAGTGGTGATGATGACAGCATTTGCATTCTTCTCGCGAATCATGTCCACATCCTTCTGTATTTTAGAGGCATCCGTAATGTCCGTACGGCTCAGTACGATGGTTCCTGCATTCTCTATCTGATTATTGAAGAACTCTCCGAAATTCTTCATGTACATTTTGCATTTTGCCGCATCCACAATGGTTACAGCGCTGTTTAGCTCCACATCCATATCTGCTGATACGTCAATGACTGCCTTCATCACATCTGACAGCTTGCCCACACCGGACGGTTCGATGATGATGCGCTCCGGCTTGTACTGTGTCAGAACCTCAGCCAGGGATGTACCAAAATCACCTACCAGAGAGCAGCAGATGCAGCCTGAATTCATCTCCCGGATTTCAATGCCTGAATCCTTCAGAAAACCGCCGTCAATTCCAATCTCGCCAAACTCATTTTCAATCAGGACAACCTGTTCTCCGGCAATGGCCTCCTCCAGGAGCTTCTTAATGAACGTAGTCTTGCCCGCTCCCAGGAATCCGGAGATAATATCAATCTTTGTCATTTTATTCTTTCCCTCTTTCTCAATATCCGAAGCCCTGCCAGTCCTGAAAGCAAGTGAAACCATCCGCCGCCCCGTTCTGACAAAGCTCTGGTTGTAAAGCCTGTCAATTGAATATTGTTGCACATTCACTGGATAAAGTCAAGACATATGGCCCTATTCTATTGCTATTCTATTACCGCTCTGTTTCTATTCTGCCGTATCACACTTTCATTTTATCCATATTTTAACCGTTCCAAAGGGTCAGGCAAGAGTTTTTGAGAAAAAATGCAGCAAACAGCCAGGCAGACCTTCTCGCCTGCCTGGCTGTTGTCCCGGTACCGCGGGCCCTTGCCCATTCTTTTTTCTTTATCTCCGTTCTGCCTGACCGGCTTTCGCCGTGCTCAGCCGGTTAAGTCCATGATTCTGCCGGCCAGTTTCCTCTTACATCTCCTCTTACATATCCAAATACATATGCATCGGATAGGAAAGATACTCCACATCCTCCAGCTTCTCCACCGTAATGTAACCTGCCGGAGCATTTAAAATGGTCGGAATCCGGTTTACAATGGTGGCGCAGGTATGCTCCACAGTGGCCGGCTTCTGTACAAAGAAGGTGGTGTCGGGTTCGCCTATGATTTTCCAGTCGCACAAATCACCGTCATCCGGTCCGTATACCTTGCCGATACACTGGGTCTCTATAACCGGGCCCTGGAAGGTCTCGGTGGTGACCACGGCGCTCATACCGATGCAGTTTCCCTTTGGTATGGTCATTCCCATGGTCTCTGAATACAGGTCCGTGGGATAGAAATATGGCACGCACTTCTGGGACTGGGACTTGATGGTCCATCCCATCTTATTGCACAGCGCTTCATTGGAATTCCATACATAACAGGGCTCCAGTGTCTCCGGGTGGGCAATCTGAGCTTCAAACTCCTCCGGTGTAAGCCCCACGCCGTGAGCCTTTGCCAGTGCCAGACCGTAATCTTCAACGTTATAGCTGGTGGCTCCCTCAATCCTGTCAATGCGGTGTACGCCTCCCGCCACACAGCCAATCATGTTAATCCAGAAAATATCCTGCATACCGGCTCCCACTATGGTGCAGCCGGTTTCCTTAGCCAGCTTATCCAGCTTGTTGGTAACGGCTGAGGACGTGGTCCATGGATAGATGGCCTCCTCGCAGGTGGTCACCACATTGATTCCCCTGGACACGCATTTCTCAAAATAGGGATATACATCCGACATGAAGCTGAACAGGGTAACCACGGCAATGTCAGCGTCGCACTCATCCAGGACCGCATCAGCGTCCTCCCTTATCACCACGCCCAGCTTTGTGCCAAGCCCTGCAAAATCACCTACGTCCATTCCTACCACGGCCGGATTCACATCAATTGCCCCTACAATCTCAGCGCCCTTTTCATAAAGATAGCGCAGGATGTACTTGGCCATCTTGCCGCAGCCATACTGTACCACACGGATTTTCTCGCAATTCATCATGATTCTTAAACCCCTTTCCTGAAAATAAGTTACGTGTTATTAGCTTCTGTTAATAGTATAAAGCTTATACACGGTATCAGGTCAAGGGTTATTTTTCCTGAAAGATACCGGCACCTGAAGGCGCAGGAACATGCCTCTCTCCTGCATATCCATGGGCACCTCCGCCACCACCTCGCAGATATAGTCGCCTGTCACCTGATACTCCTTTGTCCTGATTTCCTCCACCAGACGGCCCATATACTCCTTTTCCCTTTCAAATCCATTGCAGTAAATGCACAGGTATGTGCTGGCCGGTATCTCCGTAATCAGGCTGTCCTTTACAAAGCCCCGGTCCACCAGCACAAATATCTCCGTGGAATAGTACCTCCCCTCCATCAGGTGTTCCCTGCGCATCACGGTGCCTGCATTGTAAAAATAAATGGGGGAGAGCTGGTTGGCAATCAGGTTCTCCTTCAAATCCCTCAGTATCTTTTCATATACATCAATGTCGTAATCATAGAAATTCACTCCTGAATCCGTCATATACGTCAGTCTCCGGGGTATGTATTCCAGCACAATGGTCCCGTCCGGCGGCGCGTTTTCATACCATTCATAGCTTTCAAGGGTCCGCTCTATGGCCCTTCTCTGGTACATCAGCTCCCTGGATCTCAACTCCAGCTCCTCCAGGTTCCGGTGCAGGATTGTCTTGAACATGTCAAGCTCAAAATGGGTCATCTGCTCCCTGATGTCCTTTAAGGACATGCCCAGGGCCTTCATATGCTGAATCATATCCAGCTGGGCGCTCTGGCGGATATCATAGTAACGGTAGCCGTTTTCCGCATCCCGGTACATGGGTGAAAACAGGCCTGCCTTGTCATACAGCCTCAGCGTCTGCTCTGACAGCCCGTTAAGCCGGGCCATCTGTCCTATTGACAGTTCTTTCACAGTGTGCACCTCCTCTTTATTATGTATAACTTCCAATTAAAGCGTTATTTACAGGATTTGCATAGCATAATTATACTAAAAAAACCTTATACCGGCAATAATGTTTCCGACGTCTTATTGAAAATTCGTCTTACATTTAACACTCAAACTTCCCCTCCCCCACCTCTGGCCCTCTTCAGCAGTTACAGAAACCGCAGAACGAAAACAACCGGAGAAACAGCAGCCTGTCAACACAGGTAGCCATTTCTCCGGCCCTATTATCCGTTGGACTCATCATCCTTCTTATACATTTTTCGTCAGATGCTTCACAATCTTCTCCGCATCCTCCTGTTTTCCAATCACCATCAGGTGGTTATCCCCTGCTATGACATGGTCGGCACCGGGCATGAACCTCATGTGTCCGTCCGGGTTTTTCACCGCGATAACCGATATGCCGTACAGCCGCCGGATATCGGAATCCTTTATGCTCTTTCCCACCCACTGGGGAAGGGGCTTGATTTCATAGATGGAAATGCCGTCTGCCAGCTCCGTATAGTCAAACACATTGTTGGCGCTGTAACGCACCGCTACCTTCTCTGCCACGTCCCGGTCCGGATAAACCACCTCGTCCGCCCCGTTCTTTAGCAGCAGCCTGGCGTGAATATTGCGGTTCGCCTTGCTGACAACGTACTTTGCCCCTATCTCCTTAATCAGACTGGTAACCTCCAGACTGTTCTGGAAATTATTTCCGATACAGATAAAACAGATATCGAAGTTGCCGATTCCCAGGCTCTTAAGCACGGCCTCATTGGTACAGTCTCCAATCTTGGCGCTGACCACATATGGAAGGACGGGCTCCAGCTTCTCCTCTGATATGTCCACTGCCATGATTTGATTGTCATGCTTGGCCAGGTTTTCACACAGGTGCTGGCCAAACCTTCCGATTCCGATAACAAGAATTGATTTCATCTCTAATACCCCTCTCTATCCTATGGTAATCCGCTCTGCCGGCAGCTGCACATGGGGCTTGCGGTTGGACCTGGTGAATGCCAGGGCAAAGGACAAGCTTCCGATTCGTCCGCAGTACATAAGCAGTATAATAACAATCCGGGAAAATGAATTCAGGCTTCTGGTAACTCCTGTGCTCATTCCTGAGGTGCCTATAGCGGAACATGTCTCAAAGAACACATCCGACATAGGCAGGTTCTGGGACACCATAATGGCTATGGTGGCTGCCAGCATCAGACCCAGGTTGATGGTCAGAATACAGGCAGACTGCCTGATGGACTCGTCCTCCAGCCTTCTCCCGAATATCTCCACCCCGTATGTCTGGCGGATATTGGAATGGACGTAAAGCAGAAGCACTGCCAGGGTGCTGGTCTTGATACCGCCGGCCGTGGAGCCCGGGCTTCCTCCGATAAACATGAGGATGGCTGACAAAAACTTGCTCCCGTCTGTCAGGGCTGCCGTGTCTACATTATTAAATCCGGCTGTCCTGGGTGTGACCGCGCTGAAGAAACAGGCCAGAAAGGACTCCGAACCATTCATTCCCACTAAAATATTATTGCGCTCCATCAGATAAAAGAGTATGGTGCTGGTAATCAGAAGAACTGCCGTTGTAACCAGCACGATTTTGGTGTGAAGCATGTAGTGGCGGAAATCCAGCTTCTTCCTGGACAAATCGTCCCAGACAATGAATCCGATACCGCCTGTAATAATCAGGAAGGATATAGTTCCTATAACCACCCAGTCCCCCTCATAATTACAAAGAGAACTATACTGGCTGGTGTGTCCCATCAGGTCAAAGCCGGCATTACAAAAGGCCGAAACAGAATGAAATATTCCATACCAGGTACCGTGGACCAGACCGTACTCCGGAATAAACCGGCAGGCCAGTATAACAGCGCCTGCCCCCTCAAAAACAGCTGTGCCGATGATGATTTTCTTGGCCAGCTTCACCATGCCGCCAATCTGCAGGGTGTTGACGCTTTCCTGCATAAGCCCCCGCTCTTTGAGTCCGATTTTCCTTCTCAGAACAATAGACAGGAAAATGCCGATGCTGATAAATCCCAATCCCCCCAGCTGAATCAGCACCAGCAGCACCATCTGGCCGAACAGGCTCCACTGGGTCCAGGTATCTGCCACCACCAGCCCCGTCACGCAGGAAGCGCTGGTTGCCGTAAACAGGCAGTTGAGGAATGGCTCGCTCTGCCCGTCCCTGCTGGCTATGGGAAGCATCAGAAGCAGGCTTCCTGTCATGATAATCAGGAAAAACCCATAGGCAATGAACTGGGTCTGTGATATATGTTTTTTTAAACGGTAATGTTTTGGTTTTTTTCCAAACAGCTTCTCATTCATGTTCCCCTCATTTTAAATCCCATAAGTTATTTTTACCGCGGATCCCTCCGCATAAAGAGCATTTTAGCACTTTAGCCCCGGACTGTCTACTGCAAAACAGGATATAGCCCACGGATAAAACAGCCGGCCCCGGCCGGAGGCATCAGCCTCTCAGGCGGCCCAGGGACTGCCACGCCATGAACAAAAGGAAAGCGCACAGATTCACCACCACCACGCTGGCCCCGGCCGGTATGGAAAACTGGTAGGATGCCACCATGCCTGCGAAAAAGCAGGCCAGGGACAGAAGGCCCGAGGACACCATGACGCCTCCAAAGCTTTTGAATACCCGCATGGAGGAAAGGCATGGAAATATCACAAGGCTGGATATAAGCATGGCCCCCATCATCCTCATTCCCAGCACAATGGTCACTGCCGTGAGAACAGCTATAATGATATTGTAGCGGCCCACATTGACCCCTGTTGCCTTGGCAAAATTCTCGTCAAAGGTCACTGCAAATATGCGGTTGTAGCATATTACAAACAGCCCCAGCACCACCAGGGACAGCACCACGCTGAGCCAAACATCCTCCCTGCTCATGGCCAGGATGCTTCCGAACATATAACTGCTCACATCCGTGGTCATACCCGTGGTCAGGGAAGTGACGATGATGCCTAGCGCCAGGGCGCTGGCTGATATGAGGGCAATGGCCGCATCGCTTTTAATCCGGCTGTTCTCCGTAATCCGAAGCAGGAAAAAAGCAGCCAGGACCACCACCGGAATGGATATCTTAAGGGGGGACCATCCCATGGCCAGGGCAATGGAAAGGGCCCCGAAGGACACATGGGACAAGCCGTCCCCAATCATGCTGTACCGCCTGAGCACCAGGCTCACTCCCAGCAGGGACGCGCACAGGGATACCATCATGCCGCCCGCAAGAGCCCTTACCAGAAACGGGTAGGAAAGCATTTCTCGTATCAGATTCATGATTTATCCTCCTTGTGCATGTGCAGCTTCACCGTGTGGCATCCGGCTGTGGGCTTGCATCTGCCCTGTTCCTTTTCATGGAAGAAATGGCCGGCTGCCTGGCTGTTCATATAGTCGTGGGCAGGCCCGTAGAACAGGACACGCTTTTGCAGGTGAAGGATCTTATTGGCCTCCTCCACCGCATTTCTCAGGTCATGGGACACCATGAGTATAGCCACCTTGTCCTCCCTGTTCAACCTCCGGATCATGGTGTAAAACTCCTGGATGGCCGTGGGGTCTAACCCAGTGATGGGCTCGTCCAGTATCAGCAGGGAGCTGGTGGCGCACAGGGCCCTGGCTATAAGTACCCGCTGCTGCTGCCCGCCGGACAGCTCCCTGTAGCACTGCTTCCTGATGGGTGTGATCCCCAGCTTCTCCATGTTCCTGTCCGCAATCTCTTTTTCTTTCTTAGAATAAAACGGAAGCATTCCCCTGCGATTTAAGCAGCCGCTTAAGACCACCTCTGAGACAGTGGCAGGAAAATCCTTTTGGGGGGGCGCCCGCCGCCATTAATTCGGCCGTCTGCTGGGGCAGGTAGCCGATACCGGTCCTCTTTAGCTCATCTGCCGTTACAAGCGTTCCGCCCGTAGGCCTGATTAAGCCCAAAAGCCCCTTCATCAGTGTACTCTTGCCGGATCCGTTCTCACCCACGATGCACAGATAATCCCCGGGGTCCACTTCCATATTTACATCGGTCACAGCATCCTGGTTATCGTATCCGAAGTCCACATGCTGGCATTGAATTAATGGTGACATATTTTACCCCTTTTACAATTGGTTATTCCAGCCCGGATTATCCCGGCTCAGGTTATTCCAGCCCATACCGCAGGTTCTCCACATTCTGTTTCATAAGCTGGAGATAGGTGACGCCCTCATCGAACTGCTTCCTGGTCACGTTGTGGCAGGAATGGAGAAGAAGGGGCATTGCTCCTGTTTCCTCCTGAATGATTTCCGCTGTCCTGTGGCTGGAAAGCTCCAGGTAATAGACAGCCGGAATCCGGTCCTCCTTTACCTTGTCTATCAGATAGGCAATGGTCCTGGCGCTGGGCTCCGTGTCCCCGCTGCACCCGGAAAAGGCAGCGCGGTAGGAAAGGCCGTACTCATCCGCGAAATAGCGGAAGGGAAACTTGTCTGCCACCACAATCATATGGAGACGCCCCTGGTTTACCACCTGTCGGAACTGGCTGTCCAGTTCCTTAAGTTCCTTCAGGTATGCCTGGGTATTATCCTCAAAACGGCTTTTCTCCCGGGGAGCTGCCTCTGACAAGGTCTGGCTTATTATTTTTACAATGGCCCGGGCATTGACAGGGGAGGTCCATATATGCTCATCGTATTCAATGTGCATCTCAAAGCCGTCCTCATGGCGGTGTTCTTCCTCCTCCTCCATGCCTTCCACATGCTCTTCCTCCACCACGTCCACATAGTCCATCATGGTCAGAACCTTCATGTGGCTGGTGTCCAGGGAGCCCAGCACTTTCTCCACCCACTGCTCCATCTCGCCGCCGTTGCAGATCAGCACATCGGCCTCCTGCATGGCAATCATATCAGCAGGCGTAGGTTCAAAGGAATGGCTGTCCATACCCGCGGGCACCACCAGCTTAAGCTTCACCCGGTCCCCTGCAATCTGGCGCACAAAATCATAGTAGGGAAAGATGGTGGTTACCACAAGGATGCGGTCATCCTTTCCCTCCTGGCCGGCAGCAGGCACCTTTCCTGATTCAGGCGGCCTCTGTCCGGCGTTGCATCCCCATATACTTATGGCCATGACCGCGAAACCAAGCAAGGCCATGAACCACGTAATTCCCCTGTATCTCAGGGGCATTCTATCATTCAATTCCATTCACATCCTTTATATACTGAACAACCTGGGACGGATGGTCCGCAATAAGCGCCGGATGGAAAGCCATAAGCTCTTCCCTGGTCCTAAATCCCCAGGTCACTCCCACTGTATCCACCTTTGCATTGTCCCCGGTCTCCATGTCCGTGTTGGTATCCCCCAGATAGAGGATTTCGCTCTTTGAAAGTCCCAGTTCCTCCGCTATGGCCCATACGCCGTCAGGGCAAGGCTTCTTCTTGATTCCCTTATCCTCCCGCTCTCCGTAGACCAGGTCAAAATACCCCTTTCCAAACACTCCCTGCACATTATCCAGTGTTCTGGGATGGGGCTTGTTGGACAGCACTGCAATGAAAATGCCCTGCGACTTTAAAAACTCCAGAAGCTCCCCGATTCCCTCGTATGCCTCCACACGGTACATACAGCATTCCCGAAAAATGTCCTGATACCGCTCCACCGCCTCCTCATAATGGGTCAGCTCCTTATCCCCGCAGGCAATAAGGGACCGCTCCAGCAGCTTCTTATAACCGTCCCCCACATAAAGCCGGCTCTCCTCCACGCTGATTTCACGCATGTTCCAATAACTCAGGGTATCATTCACTGACTTCTGGATGGCATAGATTGAATTCACAAGGGTCCCGTCCAGGTCGAATATACAGCATTTATACATTATGGTTACCATTCCTTTCCATGGCTATACGCAAATCTGTCTTGACACAACCTACATCATAGCACAGTTCCATCTGTTTTTCCACTGCATTTGACACCGCACCCCTGGCATGCTATACTTTTTTCAACACAAGACAGCTAATTTTTCCCACTTTAAAAGGAGCAAACCATGACGAATTCCTATATGATTACCTGCTGTTCCACAGCCGATCTGCCGGCGTCTTATCTGACAGAGAGAGGCATCCCCTACTCCTGCTTTCATTTCCGGATGAACGGCATGGAATATGACGACGACCTGGGAAAGTCCATTCCCATTGAGGATTTTTACGAGAACATCAGGCAGGGCGCCATGCCCACCACGTCCCAGGTGAACCCGGAACAATACGAAGCCATGTTTGAGCCCATATTAAAAGAAGGAAAGGATATCATCCACATGACCCTCTCCTCCGGCATATCCGGCACCTATAATTCGGCAGTCATTGCCAGGGATGAGATGCTGGAGCGTTATCCGGACCGGCAGATTGCCGTCATTGACTCCTGCTGCGCCTCAGCGGGCTACGGACTTCTGGTGGACACGGCCTGGGAGATGATGCAGGCAGGTGCAGAATACAGGGATCTTGTATCCTGGATTGAGGAGAATAAAAAAAGGGTCCATCATTGGTTCTTCACCTCTGATTTGACCCATTTAAGACGGGGAGGACGCATCTCTGCCTCAGCTGCCTTCTTTGGCAATATGCTCAACATATGTCCCCTGCTGGAAGTGAATGCGGAAGGCAAACTGATTCCCCGGGACAAGTACCGGGGCAAGAAGCGCGTTATCCGGGAAATGGTGGAGCGGATGAAGGAACATGCTGAACAGGGCGATGCCTATAACGGAAAATGCTTCCTGTCCCAATCCTCCTGCCCCGAAGATGCCGAGGCAGTGGCCAGCCTGGTAGAGGAAACTTTCCCTCATTTAAACGGAAAGGTTTTCATCGTGGATATCGGCACTGTCATCGGCTCCCATACCGGTCCCGGCACCGTATGCCTGGTTTTCTGGGGAGACGGCAGAACCGTGTAGAGTGTGTCTGAAAACTGCTTTCTGACGCGCCCCGGCCGCGCTCCGGCCCTTTAGGTTCTCTGTTCTTTCATGGACATCACATACAGAGCCGCAAAACCCGCAGCTCCGGCTATAAGGGCCGCTGCCAGATCCGCGCCTGTTGGGATACCTGGAAAAAGTTCCGGCAGGGAACCGAACATGAATCCCAGGATAATCAGATAGGTGGGCTGGGGATGACGGGACATCAGCCGCTCCAGCACCTTGGTGGTCAGGAAAATGCCGCCCAGCACGCCGGCTCCCAGCGGTATCAGGGGAAGGATATGAAAGGAGCTGATGTTTCCTATAATGGTTTCATAGATTCCCAGCATATAGAGCATCTGAGACACGCTGATTCCGGGCAGGACCAGCCCCACCGCAATGATGAATCCCCCAGCCAGCTGAAGGAGCAGGGCCGCGGGCCCGAAACTTCCGTCCGGTGTAAAAAGTCCGGAGGGAATCAGCGCCAGAAGCACCACCCCCAGGATGCCTATGGCAGGATAGGCCACCGCTCCCAGGTCCAGTTTTTTCACGCCTGCCTCCCTGTATATCATGGGAACACCTCCTGCCACCGCTCCCAGGAAGAAAAACCGGAGCGGAACATCGGCCCTGGTTGTGAACAGGTAGCTGATAAAGCGCGAAAACAGCACCATTCCGATTCCTGCCCCCAGGACGAATTTGAGCAGGAAGGCCATGCTTCCTGCAGGTTCCTTGAAAAAGGAGCTGATGGATGAAATGAGTCTGTCATAAACCCCCATAATCATGGCCATGGACCCTCCGCTTACTCCGGGCACCGTCATGGTCCCCCCTATCCACATTCCTTTTAAAATGATTTTCGCATTATCTCGATTCACTGGAAATACTCCTTTTCACCTTCTGTGACCTTACTGCACGCGCGTCCCTTCCGGAACAACAGTAACGATATTCTACCCCATGCAGCCGGAAAAGTGAATTAATTTTCTGTATATATTTATGTCCGGGTACGGCTTATTATTGCCCCGGACATGAAAATAATCCCGGAGGACAGGCAGTTCTGCCTTTCTCCGGGATTTATTTTTGAGGAATATGATTATGTGATAATGAAACGGCATATGGATCCGATGTATTTAATTAATGTATTTAATCAATACGCTTAATTAACGCCGCACTGGGAATTTCCAGGCATCATGCCGACTCCCATCTGTGACAGCATGGAATTCAGGTCCTGTCCGCCCTTCTGGTACTGTACTGCCTGGGGACAATTTCCCGTATTGTAAAGTGCTGCGTTGCAGTCATTTATATTTGCCATATTAGTGCCGCATGCAGAACCCAGCATTGCAGCAAGTGCCATAGATGAAACTGATAACATAGTATGTCCTCGCTTTCTTTCTTACAGATATTACAAATCTGTTTCATTTCTGTTACAAAACTATATTATCACATATTAGGAGTCCTGTGTCTGGGAGTTATTGGAAAAACAACGACTTTTGTCTTTTTTTGCGGATTTTTCATGTTCTTTGGTAATATTTCCCCAATATCCCTCATATATTATCAGTATTATGTAATTGACGCAAACAAAAAATACGCATGATACCAGCGCCGGTTTTACTTATAACTGCTGCATGCCTGCTGTACAGCGGACAGGCCGGTCAGGTACGGGCATGGCAATCACGATTAAGACAGGGGTTGTATATTATACTATGTTAGAATATGTAAAGAAAAATTTATCCTGTATCTTTCCCGCACAGGACCATGGCAAAGGATGTCTGTGTGCGGACGAAATTTACGATACGGTGCAGACCATGAACATCAGCCAGACCTTGAATTATTCCATCCTTTTAATCATTATGGAAGCCTTCAGTCTAATCGTATATCTGGCCACAGACTTTACAGGCAGAGCTGCTTCCATGCTCAGCTTTACCATGCTGCTGTTCCTTCTGTTCATCGCCTTTAATATTGTATACTGCAAATACTTATTGAAACAGCAGCGGACCTGTTCCACAAGGCGGAGGCTGAAACACCATACATACTTTTTCACTGCCATATTTGCCCTGTACTGCATTGCAGTGAACCACATCTGCCTGCAGAGCCGCCTGACAGCAGAAAGCGTCCTTATGTTTTACATTTACATTGCCGCCGGCCCCATCTATTCCCTTACAGAAGCGCTGGCCTCAGTGCTGGCTACCGCCCTGGCCGCGATTCCGGCTTTCAGGGCCCACCATGTACCGCCGGCCCTGTATTCCAACCTGTTCCTTTACAGCTTCATCAGCCTGTTTCTGTCCCAGATGCGCTGCCACATTATTGTGAGCAACCTGCAAATGGTAAGAAAGGCCAGGGATGAACAGGTTTGTCTTCAGGAACGGGCCGACAAGGACCCGCTGACACAGCTTTTCAACCGCAACGGCTATTCCCTCCGGCTGGAGGAGCTGATTCCCTATAGCATACGGCTTCATGTACCTGTGGCTGTCATCATGATAGATATTGACTATTTCAAACAGTACAATGATACATACGGCCATGTACAGGGCGACGAATGCCTGAAAAAGGTAGCCGCAGCCCTGTCCGGCAGCATCCACCGTGAGAACGACCTGATCTGCCGGTTTGGAGGGGAAGAGTTTCAAATACTGCTCTGTGATGTCCACCCCTCTGACGCCATCAAGGTTGGAGACCGCTTGAGGAAATCTGTGGCTGATTTAAAGATTCCCACTGCCAACCGAAGCGCCTCCCCCTTTGTGACGATCAGCGCAGGGGTCGTGAGCACAGTTCTTACCTCCATGGATGATTACCACAAGCTGGTACGGGCAGCGGATGATGAGCTTTACTATGCCAAAAGCCACGGAAAGAATATGATTTCCTTCCGGGAACTGAATCCGGCTCCCAGCTCCGACCTATCCCTGGAGGACAAACTGGAGCACGCAAAACTTATATATGACAGCATCCCCTTTCCCTTTGCCATCATTCAAATTCAGGCAAAGGACGGACAGGCCTGTGATTTTTCCTATGTATATGTAAATGAAGCCTGTGCCCGCCTGGAATGCCGTTCCAGAAACATCCTCTACCGAAAAAGCTTCCTGAGCCATTACCCGGACGCCGATACGCGGCGCCTTCCCGCCTACTATGAAACAGCCATGCACGGCGGGCGGCAGATGTTTTATGATTTCAGCCCGGAACGCAGCAAGTACCTTAAGATAGAGTGCTTTCAATTCCACGAAGGCTACTGCGGCTGTCTCATTGAGGATGTAACGGACCAGCACTATTTTGAGCTGTACGGCAATAATGAGCTGGGGCTTCTGAACCAGGTGGTAAACGGCGGCATCCTCCTGACCAGCTACCAGGCAGAATCCCCGGAGGTCATATATATGAATTCCAGGCTGCTTCACGCCCTTGGCTACTGCAGTCTGTCCGAATACAAGCTTTTGTCCGGAGGCTCCTTATCGTTCCTCAGGCAGCTGCACCCGGATGACACCCATACATTCCAGGAGACCATGACCGTATTTTCCACAGACGACACCGTACGCAGCTGCATCATACGGATTCGCAGGAAGGACGGTGCATGGCTGTGGTTCATGCTCAGAGGCAAACTGATTATTGACGAACACAAAAATCCCCTCAACCTGTTCACTGTCTACCACATTACACGTCAGCTGAAACAGCTGGGGCAGATAGTTCCTCAGGTGGATGGGGATTCCCGTATCAGTCTATGAAAACACAGGAGCTTCCCGGCGCTCTAAGCGCCGAATACCTGCTCCGCATAATTTACCGATGCCATAGCATCCCTGCAATAGGCGTCAGCGCCTATGGTCCTGGCATAATCCTCCGTCAGCACAGCGCCTCCCACCATCACCTTGACAGTGACGGATGCAGCCCTTAGCTGGCGGATGGTTTCCTCCATGCTGGGCACAGTGGTGGTCATGAGGGCGCTCAGGCCCACCAGGGCAACCTGCCGTTCCACGGCCTCCTTTACAATGACCTCCGGCGGCACGTCCCTTCCCAGGTCGATGACCTCATAACTGTAATTTTCCAGCAAAACCTTCACGATGTTCTTGCCGATATCATGGATGTCGCCTTTCACCGTTGCCAGGATGATGGTACCTTTCTTTTCCTGGGCCTGTCCGCTTCCATCCATAGCTGCCTTGATAACCTCAAACGCAGCCTTGGCGGCCTCCGCGCTCATAAGAAGCTGGGGCAGGAACACGGTTCCCTTCTCAAACCCTTTTCCCACACGGTCCAGGGCCGGTATCATCTCACTGTTGATAATATCCAGCGGCTCCCTCTCCTTTAACAGTTCCGTCACCGCGTTGTGGGCGGCTTCTTTCAGGCCTCTCTCAATGGCTGCTGTCAGAGCCGGCCCCTGGCTTCCTCCTCCTTGATCCTCTCCTGAGCCAAAATGATTGTCTGCCTTTATCCCGTTCTGGCTGCCGCTCTTTCCAATGGTCTGGCCCAGGCCCGCGCTCTGTCCGCTGTACACGCTGATATACTGGCCGCACTGGGGATCCCGGTCCATAAGCGCGTTAAAGCTGTAGTAAGCCCGCATCATGGCCTCGGAGTTAGGGTTTATGATGGCAGCTCCCAGCCCGCATTCCATGGCCATGGTAAAGAATGCGGCATTGATGATTTCCCTCTGGGGCAGTCCGAAGGATATGTTGGATACCCCCAGCACGGTTCCCACTCCCAGCTCATCCCGGATGCGCCGCAGGGTCTCCAGGGTGGTAAGGGCCCCTTTGCTGTCGGAACTGACCGTCATGCAGAGTCCGTCCAGAATGATATCCTCCGGCCCGATTCCGTACTCCGCTGCCCGTTCTATGATTTTCCTGCCCACGGCCAGACGTCCATCTGCCGTATCGGGAATGCCGGACTCATCCAGGCAGAGTCCCACCGCCACTCCGCCGTATTTTGCCATCAGCGGAAATATGCGGCTCATGGACTCTTCCTTGCCGTTGACAGAGTTAATCAACGGTTTTCCGTTGTATATACGCATGGCGCGCTCCATGGCTTCCATGTCCGAGGTGTCGATTTGAAGAGGCAGGTCGATGATGGCCTGAAGCTCCCTCACAGCCTCCTCCATCATGGACGGCTCATGGATTTCAGGAAGTCCCACGTTCACATCCAGCACATCCGCCCCGTTGTCCTGCTGGCTGACCCCCTCCTTCAGGATATATTCCAGGTTGTGGTCCCGCAGGGCCTGCTTGAACTTGGACTTGCCGGTGGGGTTTATGCGCTCCCCGATAATGATTGTCTTACGGCCGGCGGTCACTGCCTTTGCATAGGAGGACACCACAGTGCGGTGTTTTTTCTCGGGCCACACCACAGGCATGTCCTTACACCGCTGTGTCATCAGGCGTATATGCTCCGGGGTGGTGCCGCAGCACCCTCCCACCACCACAGCGCCCATGGCCGCGATTTCCTCCATGACAAGGGCAAAGCCCTCAGCGTCTATGTCGTACACCGTCTTCCCGTTCTCGCTTCTGGGAAGGCCTGCATTGGGGTTTACCAGCACGGGAAGGGAGGACACCCTCAGAATTTCCTCCAGGATACCCTTCATCTGCACAGGTCCCAGACCGCAGTTGATTCCCAGGGCATCCACCCTCAGTCCCTCTAACAGGGCCACGGTGGACTCCACGTTTCCGCCGGTCAGAAGCTTTCCCTTTTCATCAAATATAACAGTTGCGAACACAGGCAGGCGTTCCCCTGTATCCGGCCTGAATCCCGCCTCCCTGGCAGCCAGCACCGCGGCCTTCAGCTCATAGCTGTCGCTCATGGTCTCTATAAGAACCAGGTCCGCTCCCGCCCTGGCGCCAATGGATACCACCTCTTTATAAAGCTTCACCGCATCCTCGAAATCCAAATCCCCCAAAGGTTTTAACAGGCGCCCCGTAGGTCCCAGATCCAGGGCCACGTATCCGTGTCCTGCTTCCCTGACCGCGGTTCTGGCATTTTCCACTGCGGCTGTCACGATGGACTCCAAATCATCTTTAAATTTAAGCCTGTTGGCGCCAAATGTATTGGTGGTCATGATGTCTGCGCCGGCCTCCAGATAGGACCGGTGTATGGATATAAGCACATCCCGGCGGGTCAGGTTCCACGTTTCCGGAAGCTCTCCCGGTTTCAGGCCCTGGGCCTGGAGCAGGCTTCCCATTCCGCCGTCGCAGAACAGGCGGCGTACCTTCATCTCTTCTAATATTGTCATCATCATTCTCCGCAAGTCCTCTTAACTGTTCAAAATGTCGTTTACCAGGATGTCCACCTGCTCCCCGCTGGTAATCCAGCTGGTGCAGAGGCGGATAGCCGTATGGCTTTCATCCACCCTTCCCTGGTTGGTGTAACTGTACTTATCCTTCCACGACTCCAAAAGGGAATCCGGCATGATGGGAAATACCTGGTTTGTGGTGTTTTCCACCAGGAAGGGATATCCCTTTTTGACACAGGCGCAGCGTATCTTGTCTGCCAGCCTGTCCGCATGGGCTCCCAGCTCAAAATACAGGCCGTCCCGCAAAAGCTCTCCAAACTGTATGCCCAGAAGGCGGCCCTTGGCCAGCATACCGCCCCGCTGCTTGATATGGTAGCGGAAATCCGCCTTCAGCTCATCGTTCAATATAACCACGGCCTCCCCGAAAAGAGCCCCCACCTTGGTTCCTCCGATGTAGAATACGTCGCAGGAAGCTGCCAGGGACTTAAGGTCCAGGTCATTCCCCTCCGCCGCCAGGCCGTATGCCAGACGGGCGCCGTCCACAAACAGGTACAGGCCGTACTTCCTGCACACCCCATACAGGTTCTCCATCTCAGCCCTGGTGTAAATAGTGCCCAGCTCCGTGGGGTTGGAGATATATACCATCTTTGGCTGCACCGTGTGCTCAAAGCTCTCGTCCCGGATATGGGCCTGGTACAGCTCCTCCACCTGCTCTGCCGTAATCTTGCCGTCCTCAGAGGGCAGGGCCAGCACCTTGTGTCCGGTGGCCTCTATGGAGCCTGTCTCATGTACATTGATGTGGGCCGTCACAGCCCCCACCGCCCCCTGATGGGAACGCAGGGCAGATGCTATGACCGTCAGATTGGCCTGGGTTCCTCCCACCAGGAAATGGACCGCTGCATCTTCCCGTCCGCATAGGCTGCGGATGATGCCTGCGGCCTCTGCGCAGTAATGGTCCTCCCCGTATCCGGGCGTCTGCTCCAGATTAGTCTCAGCCAGTTTCTTAAGTATGCGCTCATGGGCGCCTTCGCTGTAATCACAATTAAAACGAATCATAATATAATTCCCCTTTTTATTTTATTTTTATGCCGCCGCCTTAAAGGGCTTTTCCCTGTCACCTCCGGTAGGGGCAGTCCGTCTTGGCACAGGCTTCACAGCCTTTTACATCGCAGCGGTAAGGTTTCCTGCTGGCTCCCATAACCGCTGAAACAGATTTGGAGGGCATCATGAGAAGACTGTCCGTCAGCTTGATACCGATGCGTTTTCCGGCCTCCAGGGCCTCTAACAGCATACCCTGGCATTCCAGCGGAAAGTCTCCGTAACCGGGGCTGAACCTGGGGCGCAGATAACGGCCTTTTGCCTCATATTCCGACTTTATCACGGTACACACCTGGTCGCAGTACTCCTCAATCATGGCCGCTGCCGCTGCCTGCATGACCACGGCCCTGCTCATCTGGAGACGGCTGTACTTCTGAATCAGATGGTCGGCCCCGCAGCCAAGGGTGGCCGCAAACACAATAATCTGATCGCAGTCCTTCAGATTCCCCCACAGGTTCCTGCTCCTGGCGTTGAAACATCCCCCGTCAATTCTGTAATCCTCTCCCAGTGACAAGGGATATTCCCGGTACAGATGCCTGGGTGTGGCAGCTTCCCATAATTCCGCCATGGACTGCTCCACCATGGCCGCCACTGCCCCGTCAGCCTCCTGACCCCTGTACCCCAGATAGCGGAGGACCTCCCTCCTGTCTACGTCCTGTATGTCCATATGTCTTTTCTCCCGATGTTCGTTCTTCTGATATTCGTTTTCCCGACATTCGTTCTTCTGGTATTCGTTCTTCTAAGTTTTATTCTCTCGGATATAGTCATGAGGTTTTTTCTCGTGAGTTTTTTCTCATGAGTTTTTTTCCAGTGTTGCATTCAGCCCTATAAAATCTCCGACAGGTTTTCTTTTATCTTCATGGCCACATCCGGCTTATTCATGGAATACACATGGATACCGTTGACTCCGTTGGCAATCAGGTCAATGATCTGGTCCGTGGCATAGGCTATTCCGGCCTGCTTCATGGCCGCGGGATTGTCCCCGAACCGGTCCACAATGGACATGAACCTGGATGGCAGGTAGGTCCCCGACATCTGGGTAATCCTCCGTATCTGCTTTGCGTTTGTCACAGGCATGATGCCGGCAATCACAGGCACCTGGATTCCCTTTTCACGTATGCGGTACAGATAGCTGTAAAGAATGCTGTTGTCAAAAAACATCTGGGTGGTGACAAAATCGCATCCGGCCTCCACCTTCTGCTTCAGGTAATCTATGTCCACAGACTTGTTGGCTGATTCCACATGGCCCTCCGGGTAACATGCTGCCCCGATGCAGAAATCACCTGCCTTTTTGATTTCCCGTATCAGTTCTGAAGCATAGTGGTATTCCTTTGGCGTGCTGCCATCCTGGGGGATATCCCCGCGCAGGGCCAGTACATTTTCAATGCCGCGCTCCCTTAACTCACCCAGCACATGGTGCACCTTTTCCCTGGTGGATGAAACACAGGTGAGATGAGCCAGGGGCGTCACTCCATATTCCTCCTTGATGGCGGAGGCGATTCCAACCGTATATTCGCTGGTTCCCCCTCCTGCCCCGTATGTAACACTCATAAACGAGGGCTTTAATTTTGCAATCTCCGCGGCTGCCTTCTCCACGGAATCATATGCATCCTCTGTCTTTGGGGGGAACACCTCAAAGGAGAGGGTGGGCTTTCCTTCTGCCAGTATGTCGCGTATTTTCATTTCTGTTTCCCTTCCTCATGCGTCATCCAAAAAAGCTCCGGCACCCCAATAATCAGGATTGCCGGAGCAAGCATTTACATTTCTACGGTCACTTTCTTCAGATGCCAGATATCCTTCACATACTCCTCAATGGTACGGTCAGATGTGAACTTTCCGCAGTTGGCCGTGTTAAGGATGGCTGCCTTAGCCCACCACGCCTGGTCCCTGTAAGCCTTATCCACCCTCTGGTGCGCCTCGGCATAGGAACGGAAGTCCTTGAGGATAAAGTAGGTATCAGCCCTGTCGCTGCTCTTGGTATTTAAGAGAGAGTTATAGATATCCCTGAACAGCTCTGGGTTATCCGGTGCATAGTATCCGTTAATCAGCTGCATGAGCACACGGCGGATTTCCTGGTCATTGTTAAAGATATCCATGGGGTAATAGCCGCCGTTGTTCTCGTAGTTAATAACCTCGTCGGAGGACATGCCGAAGATAAATGCATTGTCCGCTCCCACTTCCTCCACGATTTCCACATTGGCTCCGTCCATGGTTCCCAGGGTAAGGGCCCCGTTGAGCATAAACTTCATGTTGCTGGTGCCGGAAGCCTCCTTGCTGGCCGTGGATATCTGCTCGCTGACATCAGCCGCCGCAAATATAAGCTCTGCATTGGATACGCGGTAATCCTCGATGAACACCACCTTAATCTTGCCGTTAATGGACTTGTCATTGTTGATGACATCCGCCACTGAGTTGATGAGCTTGATGGTCAACTTAGCCCGCTTATAGCCTGCGGCTGCCTTCGCGCCGAAGATAAAGGTCCTGGGAATCATATCCATATCAGGATTATCCTTCAGCTGGTTGTACAGATACATCACATGGAGAATGTTCATCAGCTGGCGCTTATACTCATGAAGCCTCTTGACCTGCACGTCGAAAATGGAGCGCGGGTCCACGTCAATGCCGTTATTCTCCTTGATATATCTGGCAAGGCGCAGCTTATTCTGGTACTTGATGTTCATAAACTCAAACTGGCACTTCTCATCCCCTGCAAAGAGTTCCAGCTTCTTGATGTGGGGAAGGCCGGTAATCCACTCATCGCCAATTTTGGAGGTGACCCAGTCTGCCAGCAGCGGATTGCCGTGAAGCAGGAACCGTCTCTGGGTTATGCCATTTGTCTTGTTGTTGAACTTCTCCGGCATCATCTCATAGAAGTCTTTTAACTCCTGGTGCTTAAGGATTTCCGTGTGAAGCCTGGCAACGCCGTTGACGGAAAAGCTGGCTGCAATCGCCATGTAAGCCATCTTCACCTGTCCGTCGTAAATAATGGACATTTTGCGCAGCTTCTCCTGGTTGCCCGGATACATGGTCTGAATCTGGTTCTGGAACCTGCGGTTGATTTCCTCCACAATCTGGTAAATTCTGGGCAGAAGCCGTGAGAACAGCTCAATGGGCCACTTCTCCAGCGCCTCTGACATGATGGTGTGGTTTGTATAAGCGCAGGTCCTGGTGGTTACCTCCCACGCCTCATCCCATGTAAGTCCCTCCTCGTCCAGAAGAATCCGCATCAATTCAGGGATGGCAACCGTCGGGTGGGTGTCGTTCAGCTGGAACACTACTTTTTCATAGAATTTTCTGATGTCATCGTGCTTTTCTTTATACTTTTTAACCGCCCTCTGTACGCTGGCGGAAATAAAGAAATACTGCTGCTTCAGGCGCAGTTCCTTGCCTGCGTAGTGGTTGTCATTGGGGTAAAGGACCTCCACAATGGTTTTGGCCAGATTCTCCTGCTCCACTGCCTTCTGGTAATCTCCCCTGTCAAAGGAATCCAAATTAAAGGTGTTGATGGGTTCTGCATCCCAGATACGCAGGGTATTCACCACATTGTTGCCGTATCCGATAATCGGCAGGTCATAGGGCACCGCGCGGACAGACTGGTATCCGTCCTGTACGAAATGGTTCACTCCGCCCTGGTTCTCAATGCGCACATAACCTCCGAATTTAATCTCGGAAGCATACTCCGGCCTGCGGATCTCAAAGGGGTTGCCGTCCTTTAACCAGTTATCCGGCACCTCCACCTGGTAACCGTTCTCAATCTTCTGCTTGAACATGCCGTAGCGGTAACGGATGCCGCAGCCATATGCCGGATATCCCAGGGTTGCCAGCGAATCCAGGAAACAGGCCGCCAGACGTCCCAGGCCGCCGTTTCCCAGGGCTGCGTCCGGCTCCTGGTCCTCAATCACATTTAAATCAAAGCCCATCTCATCCAGGGCTTCCTTAATCTCATCCCTGGCGCAGATATTGATGATATTATTGCCCAGAGCACGGCCCATGAGGAACTCCATGGACAGGTAGTATACTGTCTTAACGTCCTTTTTCTCATATTCCTTGTGAGTGGCAATCCACTCGTCAATGATAACATCCTTCACAGCATAGGCCACTGCCTGAAATACCTGCTGGGGAGTCGCCTCATCAATGGTCCTTCGGAACATGTTCTTTACGTTGTCCACCACACTGCGCTTGAACGTTTCCTTATCAAATCCTTTATTCATCGGCCATTATCCTCCTGCTTTAAGTTCCTCTTCTATTACAGAACTATTGTATGTAAATCATTCCCAAATTATCAGACGGGGCGGGGTTTTATGGGCCCCGCCTCACAATCTTACCATTATTTCATGGTCTTTTCAACACCGAGCATTACATTTTCGCCGTTAATGTTCCACTCTTTGACAAAGCCGGACATGGCGCCGATGCTGATATGGTCCGCCATGACCTCTGTTTTGATCTCGTCCGCATGGGCCTTAATCAGTTCTGCAATCCGCTCATTTCCATCCTGGAATACGCTGATGTGGTCCATGACCTCAAATCCGGCCTCCTTGCGCATGGTCTGAATCTTGCTTATGAGTTCTCTCACAAAGCCCTCCTCAATCAGTTCAGGAGTCAGGTTGGTATCCAGCACAACGGTCACATAGTTGTCTTCCTCTGTCACATAGCCGTCCTTCTGGGAAACATCGATCAGCAGGTCGTCCTTTGTCAGCACCACTTCCTGTCCGTCATAGTCAAAGGTAAGCTGTCCCTTCTCATTCAGGGTATCCATGGCGGCGCTGCCGTCGATATCGGTCAGAGTCTGACGAATCCGGTTTAACAGCTTGCCGTACTTTGGTCCCACGGTCTTTAACTGAGGCTTGAAGGTATAGGAGGTAAATTCCCTTACATCATTGGAGAAAATCACCTGCTTCACATTCAGTTCTTCCTCAATAATCTGCACATAGAACCTTGACAGCTCATGGTCGGCCTTCACATACATCCGGGCAATGGGCTGGCGGTTCTTGATGTTGGCCGCATTCCTGGCCGCACGTCCCATGACAACCACCTTCAGCACTTCATCCATGTCGGATTCCAGCTCCGCATCAATCCAGGACTCATTCACCTCCGGGAAATCGCACAGGTGTACACTTTCAGGCGCATTCCCATCCACCTTTCTCACGATATTCTGGTAAATCTGCTCTGTCATAAACGGAATCATGGGAGCAGCCGCCTTTGCCACGGTCACAAGGGCCGTGTACAGGGTCATGAAGGCATTAATCTTATCCTGCTCCATTCCCTTTGCCCAGAAGCGCTCACGGCTTCTGCGCACATACCAGTTGCTTAAGTCATCCACAAACTCCTGGAGAGATCTGGCCGCCTCAGGAATCTGGTAATTCATCAGGCTGTTATCCACTGTCTTTACCATGGAATTCATCTTGGACAGCATCCAGCGGTCCATGACCGGAAGCTTGTCGTATTCCAGGGTATATCTGGTGGGATCAAAATTGTCAATATTGGCATACAGCACCCAGAAAGCATAGGTGTTCCAAAGGGTACCCATGAACTTGCGCTGTCCCTCGGTCACTGCCTTATCCTGATAACGCTTTGGAATCCAGGGAGCGCTGCAGGTGTAGAAGAACCAGCGGATGGCGTCTGCGCCGTGGACTGCCAGAGTATCAAAGGGATCCACTGCATTGCCCTTGGACTTGCTCATCTTCTGTCCGTTCTCATCCAGCACAAGCCCCATGACAACTACATTTTCATAAGGCGCCTTGTTGAACAGCAGGGTGGACTCAGCAAGGAGGGAATAGAACCATCCTCTGGTCTGGTCCACTGCCTCGGAGATAAACTGGGCCGGGAACTGCGACTCGAACAGTTCCTTGTTCTCAAAGGGATAATGGTGCTGCGCAAAGGGCATGGCTCCGGAATCAAACCAGCAGTCAATCACCTCAGGCACACGCTTCATGGGCTTATTGCACTTGGGGCACTTGATGTTTACAACGTCAATATATGGGCGGTGAAGCTCGATTTCATCAGGGCAGTTGTCGGATAAGCTCTTTAATTCCTCGATGCTTCCGATGGAATGCTGGTGTCCGCACTCGCACTCCCAGATATTGAGCGGGGTGCCCCAGTAACGGTTTCTGGAAATACCCCAGTCCTGGATATTCTCCAGCCAGTCCCCGAAGCGGCCCTTGCCGATGGAATCCGGAACCCAGTTAATGGTATTGTTGTTGCGGATCAGGTCATCCTTCACAGCAGTCATTTTGATGAACCAGGACTCCCTTGCATAGTAAATGAGAGGGGTTCCGCAGCGCCAGCAGTGGGGATAACTGTGCTCGAAGCTGGGGGCTGAGAAAAGCAGCCCTCTGGACTCCAGATCCTTTAACACCATGGGGTCCGCATCCTTCACAAAGGTGCCTGCAAAAGGCGTATCCGCCGTCATATCGCCCTTGGCGTCCACCAGCTGCACAAAGGGAAGGTCGTACTTGCGGCCAACGTTGGCATCATCCTCACCAAAGGCAGGTGCAATGTGTACGATGCCGGTACCGTCTGTCAGTGTTACATAGTCAGCGCAGACCACATAGTAGGCTTTCTTGTGCTGCTTCTCGCACAGGGGCACGGAGCAGTCATAGAGGGGCTCATATTCCTTGAACTCCAGGTCCTTGCCCTTGTAAGTTTCCAGCACCTCATAGTCTTCACCCAGCACGGTATCTGCCAGGGCCTGAGCGATATAGTAGGTGTAGCCGTCGCCTGTCTTTACTTTTACATAGTCTTCCTTGGGGTTCACACACAGGGCCAGGTTGCTGGGAAGGGTCCACGGCGTAGTGGTCCATGCCAGGATATATGCGTCTTCTCCCTTGGCCTTAAAGCGGGCAATGGCGGAACGCTCCTTTACATCCTTATAACCCTGGGCCACCTCATGGGAGGACAGCGGGGTGCCGCAGCGCGGGCAGTAGGGAACCACCTTAAAGCCCTTGTACAAAAGACCCTTGTCCCAAATCTGCTTAAGAGCCCACCACTCAGACTCGATAAAGCTGTTGTCATAGGTTACATAGGGATTGTCCATATCAGCCCAGAAGCCAACGGTGTTGGAGAAATCCTCCCACATGCCCTTGTACTTCCAGACGCTTTCCTTACATTCTTTGATAAACGGCTCCAGACCATACTGCTCAATCTGCTCCTTGCCGTCCAGTCCCAGCTTCTTCTCAACTTCCAGCTCCACAGGCAGGCCGTGGGTGTCCCATCCGGCCTTTCTCGGCACCATATACCCCTTCATGGCCCGGTATCTGGGAATCATATCCTTGATTACACGGGTCTCCACATGGCCGATATGAGGCTTGCCGTTGGCAGTTGGCGGTCCGTCATAGAATACATAGGGCTTGCAGCCCTCCCTCATTTTAATGCTTTTCTCAAAGATGTGCTCTGCTTCCCAGAACTTCTCCACTTCTTTTTCCCGTTCCACAAACTTAAGGTCTGTGGGGACTTTGTCATACATAACGTCTTCCTCCGTTCCATTCATGATAGATTTCTATTCTGGTATGTGAAAAAGATTGTATATCCTTCCATGAAGCAAAAAAGGCTTCCGTCCCGAACAGGACGAAAGCCATAAACCGCTTCGTTTAACCACCTATTACTGCATACCATCATATGAGTTCCCTTAACGCGGGAAACGCGTCCCGGCCTATCATGCGCTGCTGACGCATCCCTTCAGCCGGACAGCTCCGGAGTGATCTTCAGTTCTGCATTACTTGCACCGGTTTCCACCATCTCCGGCTCTCTGAGGCGTTCCTGCAGGCCTACTGTCTCCATCTATGCCTTTTTCATTTAACTTCTTTATTATAATAATGCATGCGTAAAATGTCAACCGTGTATCTGATTTTCGTTTATTTTGACATATCAGTTGTTCCGCCTTTGATTGTTAAATTTTTATCATTTCGTTTGCCTTTTCCAGAATATGTGTTATACTACTAACCAATATTACTGCACAGCCGTCAAAATCCTGCCGCACCGCATACCCTGCGTACAGCACACCGGCTGCGCCCAGGGAGGAACCTATATGGAGCAGAGAAATCTTACCTTACTCACAGACCTGTATGAGCTAACCATGATGCAGGGGTATTTCAAAGAAAAGGACGCCAACGAAACCGTTGTATTCGACATGTTTTACAGGACCAATCCCCACGGCAACGGCTTTGCCATCTGTGCCGGATTGCAGCAGGTCATTGAGTACATTGAGGACCTGCATTTTGATGACAGCGACATTGAATACCTGAGAAGCCTGGATATGTTTGAGGAGGACTTTCTGAGCTATCTCAACGAATTCCGCTTTACAGGCAATATTTACGCCATTCCGGAGGGAACCGTGGTTTTCCCCAGGGAACCTCTTGTCAAGGTCATTGCCCCCATTATGCAGGCCCAGCTCATCGAGACAGCACTGCTCAATATCATCAATCACCAGAGCCTCATTGCCACCAAGACAGAGCGCATCGTTTACGCGGCCAAGGGCGACGGCGTCATGGAATTCGGACTGCGCAGGGCCCAGGGACCGGATGCCGGCACCTACGGAGCAAGGGCAGCCATGATAGCCGGATGCATCGGCACCTCCAATGTACTCTGCGGGAAAATGTTCGATGTCCCGGTAAAGGGAACCCATGCCCACAGCTGGATTATGAGCTTTCCCGACGAGCTGACCGCCTTCCGCACCTATGCCAAGCTCTATCCTTCCGCCTGCATTCTGCTGGTGGATACCTATGATACCTTAGGTTCCGGCGTCCCCAACGCCATCCAGGTATTTAAGGAGATGAGAGAAGCCGGTATTCCTCTTACCTTCTACGGCATCCGTCTGGACAGCGGTGATTTGGCCTACCTGTCCAAAAAGGCCAAAAAGATGCTCAACGAGGCCGGATTCCCGGACGCAGTGATCTCCGCCTCCAACGACCTGGACGAGAACCTGATCAACTCCCTGAAAATGCAGGGAGCCACCATCAATTCCTGGGGAGTGGGCACCAACCTGATTACAGCCAAAGACTGTCCGTCCTTCGGAGGCGTATACAAACTGGCTGCTGTGATGGACAAGGCCACAGGCCAGTTTGTGCCGAAAATCAAGCTGTCCGAAAACGCGGAGAAAATCACCAACCCGGGCAACAAGACCATACAGAGGATTTATGATAAGGCCACCGGCAAAATCATAGCAGATTTGATTTGTCTGGTGGGCGAGGAATTCGACACCCGCAATTCCCTCCTTCTCTTCGACCCCTTAGAGACATGGAAAAAGACCATGCTGGCGCCAGACAGCTATACCATGCGGGAACTGATGATCCCCATTTTCCTGGACGGCAGGTGCGTGTACCAGTCTCCGAAGGTAATGGATATCCAGGCCTACTGTAAAAAAGAGCTGGATACCCTGTGGGATGAGTCCAAGCGTCTCATCAACCCCCACACAGTCCATGTGGACCTGTCCAATGAGCTGTGGCACACAAAGAACCAGCTGCTGGATTCCTTCCACAGAAAATAAACAGACTTAGACGTGCAAAAGGCCGGAACCATCTCCGGCCTTTACTAATTTCCCATCTTATCCCACTCAGCTGCCAATGTTCCCGGAAGGTATTTCCGGCTCCCTCAAATCCCGCCATCCACCAGAAGGGGAAGGACATTCTGGGGAAGATCGTATATGACCATATCGGCTTTCTCATCCAGGGGCCTGGGTATACGGTGGATAATTACCATCTTCCTGCCCTGGAAGTACCGTATGTAGTTGCTGTATACCTCTGACCGCAGACTGGTTCCCAGCACCAGGAGCACGTCGGCCCTGGCTATCTCCTCCGTGGTACGGCTCATGATGCTGCTGTCCACCATCTCCCCGTAGAGAGAGGTTCCGGGGCGTATCATGGTTTTGCAGTTCTTACAATGGGGAACATGTCTGGAATCCCTGATCTCTTCCATGGAATACAGCCTGCCGCAGTGGGGGCACCTGTTTTTGTATATGCTTCCGTGAAGGTAAATCACATTCCGGCAGCCCACCTGTTCCGGCAAATCGAAAATATTGGTGGTAACAATACACTGAAGCTTGTCCTCTTCCTCCATCCTGGCCAGCGCCCTGACAGACGGAGTCATGTCAGGAATCTTTTTCAGTATCTCCTCGCGGTAAAATTCATAGAAACGTTCCGGCCTTCTGGACAGACAGGAAATGTGAAACAGCTCCTCCGGTGATTCCGAATATTTCTGTTCAATCTCATAAGCCCGTCCTTCCTGTTTAAGTCCCAGAATACCTCCCTCTTCCATCATCCCGGAACCGCAGATGGCAACCGTATAGCTGCTTTCAGCCAATACCTGCTTCAGGAGTTCCAATGTTTTTTCGCCAATCATACCCGCTCAGTCCTCCTCTTGTTCTGATTGCTCCAGAGCATGTCTGATACCAGCATACTCTGACATCATTATACCGCAAATCCCCCCGCCTTACCACAGGAATCCGCGGGAACTGTAAGCGTGAGCCCCGTAAATCACGGCGTTTTATGTCGAAAAAAGCAGTACGCGGCTAAATCAGGTCATTAAAGCAGATGGCTCCGTATGGGCGGATGCTCATTCGGTAAGCGCTTCCCTCTCCTGTGCATTTTTCAATATAGTGTATGAATTCGTCCACAAGTTCATTGGGCAGCACTGCCATGATAACGCCGGCAAAGCCTCCTCCGTGGACCCTGCAGGCCCCCTTCTGCTTTTCTGCAATGAACAGCTCCGTAAGCGCCAGGGTAACCGTGATTCCCTGCTCCTGATAATCGCTGTTGGTAAAGCAGTTCTGGAGCCATTTCCATGAGGAATTGCCGGATGCCGTTATATTGTTTAAGAAATCCTTAAAACGGTTCTCCTTAAGGGCAAGGACCTCTGCCTCCACCCTTTTATTTTCCTCAAAGAAATGCAGTGCGCGCAGCACGGATCGATCCCCGGCAAACTGCCGTACCTCTGCCAGGTTGTCTATCACCTGTTCCTCGGAAATCTGGGACAATACCTCTTTTCCAAAATACCTGGCCACCTTTTTCATCTCCGCGGGAACCGAGGAATAATCCGCGCTCAGGTCAGCATGGCCCTTGCCGGTCTGTACAATTATCAGGCTGTGGTCCTGGGAACCAAAGTCAAAGTCTATCTTTTCCACCTTAGGTACCAGCGGCTCTATAAAATCAATGGTGATAAGGCCGCCCACAGCACATGCCATCTGGTCCAGCAGGCCGGACGCCTTGTCCCAGTAGTTGTTTTCAGCGAACTTGCCGATATGGGCGTATGCCACGGTGCTCATACGGCCTTCATTAAAAAATGTGTTGAGCATGGAGCACAGCAGCATCTCAAAGGAGGCTGATGAGCTGACCCCTGCCGCGCTTATGACATTGCTGGTGATATACGCGTTGAATCCGCCCACACGGTAGCCGGAATCCTTAAATCCCTGGAGAAGTCCCTTTACCAGGTCCACGGTTCCCGCCTTTTTCTCACTGGGCTCCAGATGGTTCAGATCAATGGTAAAATCCTGGTTATATGTCTCGCTGACAATATGTACCTGATTGGATTCATTCGTTCCGGCCGCCCCCACACAGTCCAGATTAATGCTGCCTGCCAGCACCTTGCCGTGGTTGTGATCTGTATGATTGCCGCTGATTTCCGTTCTGCCGGGTGAGGAAAACAGCTTCACATCCCCTTCCCCGCCAAACATCTTCTCATACCCGGCCAGCAAATCCTCATAGCGCTTTACATTGGCCTCTACCCCGTCTTCCCCGTAGAGCTGCGCCATAAGAGTCCTGGCGGCGCCGCTCTCCAGCAGTTTCACTGTCTCGTTTACCTTCATGACTTACCTCTCCTATCTTTTCTGAAACTTCTGAATTCAGTTTATCACACATGGCACAAAAACAACAATACAATATTCTCCTGTCTTTATACGTTTTTTTAAATAAGGATGACACCGGACATGCTTTGCTGTTATAATCTCTTAAAACAGTATCATGTAAGAAAGCAGGTATTTACAATGGAATGGAACGGAAAACCATATCACTCCCTGGACTATGAGCTGAGGCAGCAGTTCGGCCGGAAAATCTATAAGCTGTCCCTGGACGGAGGCATGAGCTGTCCCAACCGGGACGGCACTCTGGGAACAGGGGGCTGTATCTTTTGCAGCCAAGGCGGCTCCGGTGATTTTGCCGCTTCCAGACAGACGGCTGTCTCCCGGCAGATCGAGCAGGCCATGGCTCAGGTAAAGAGAAAGATGCCTGACGGCTCACAGGGTTCTTATATTGCCTATTTCCAGTCCTACACCAATACGTACGCTCCCCTGCCCTATCTGAAGCAATTGTTTGGGGAAGCAGTCTCCCATCCTGCCGTCGCAGCCCTGTCCATCGGCACCAGGCCGGACTGTCTGGAGCCTGAGGTTATCGGCCTGTTAAAGGATTTAAACCGTGTGAAACCGGTATGGGTGGAGCTGGGCCTCCAGACCATCCATGATTCCACCGCCGCCTTTATCCGCCGTGGTTACGGACTTCCTGTGTTTGAGGACGCCCTCAGACGCCTTAAGGCAGCTGGCCTGACCGTCATTGTCCATGTCATATTGGGCCTGCCCGGCGAGACCAGGCTCATGATGGCGGAAACCGTACATTATCTGGCCCAAAGCCCCATAGATGGAATCAAGCTCCAGCTTCTCCACATTTTAAAAGGGACCGGCCTGGCAGATTACTGCCGCACCAATCCCTTTCCCATGTTCACAATGGAGGAATACATTGATTTTGTCATAGACTGTGTGGAAATCCTTCCCCCTGAACTGACCATTCACCGCCTGACAGGGGACGGTCCAAAATCCCTTCTCCTGGCCCCTCTGTGGAGCGGCAACAAACGGCTGGTATTAAACACCCTGCACCGCCGTTTCAAGGAGAGGAACACCTGGCAGGGAAAAAGGTATGTCCCGGATTCCTCCTACTCTGCCGCTCTTTCCTCCACCGGCGCCACAATTCCATCCTCCCCAACCGTCACGCCATAGGAAATGGATGTGATATACTGGTAGAAACCCGCCTTTTCTCCTTCATCCTCCAGCATCCTGGTATATCCTCCAGAGGATGTGCCCGGCACCAGCCGCAGCAGCGCGTCCTCCCCGTCCCATTCCACGGTCAGCAGGGCTGTTTTCGGAATGCTGCTGCCGAACACAAAATTACCCAGGCTGTACACGATGGGCTTGCCCTTATAATATTCCAGCCCCTGCAGTACATGGGGATGGCTGCCTATCACAAGGTCGGCTCCCGCGTCTATATACTGCTGTCCCAGGGTCCTCTGGTACTCCTGGGGCCGCTCGTCACGTTCAATTCCCCAGTGCACATATACCACAAGGTAATCGCAGACTTCCCTGGCCTTTTTGATCTCCTCCAACAGCAAGGACGGATCATAGGTGGTGAGCATGCCCGGTCCCTTGGAAGTGGCGTTCCAGGAACCCTCCGGTATGACCCTGGACGCGCCCAGGAACCCGATTCTGCGGCCCTTTGCCTCCATGAATACCGGCTTTTTGGCTTCCTCCAGATTGGCTCCGGCTCCCACCCGCAGGATTCCGGCATCATCCAGGGTGCTGCATGTATCCAGCAGGGCATCTGTACCGAAATCCAGAGCGTGATTGTTGGCCAGGGTCACGATATCTATTCCCAGCTCCTGAAACATGGATACATGTTCAGGCGGCAGCCGGAAGGTAAACTGCTTATCAGCAGCAGCTGTTCCGCGGCTGCTGAAGGGGAATTCTTCATTTGCCATAAAGATATCGCTGCCGTCAATCACCTGGCGGAATCCGCTGTCCACCACTCCGCCTATATTGCCTGCTTTCCGGTATGCGCCCAGCACGTGGTCTGAGAGAAGGATATCCCCTGCAAATACAAGTTTTAGCGGAGAGTCCTCATCCGATGTTCCTGTTCCGGGCCCCTGTGCTTCAGCGTTGTCTGAATGGGCGGATAAACCGCCATCCGCTGCATCCGGGCCGTCTGTTCCTTGGGCGCCGTCCATTCCTTGCAGGCCGTCTGTTCCTTGGGCGCCGTCCGAATCTGCGGCGGCACCTGTTTCTGCCCCGTCCCCTTCCTCCGGTTCCGGCGCCTCCACGCCAGCCACGCCGGTGCCTCCCGAGACACCTACCATCTCAGCCCTGACATATTTGTCCTGTGCTGAGTGCCATATTAAATATCCCGTAATACCGGCCAGCAGCAGCCCTAATAATAAGGCTGCTGCCACAATACATCCTGTTCTCTTCATAAAACCTCTCCTGGCGGACATCAGACTGCCAGTACAATCCCTCCATCATTGGCATATACAGTGGCCACGCCTGCCGCGTTGGTAACCACAATCTTCTTGAATCCCACCCTCTTAGCCAGCTCATCCTTTACGTATTCAGCCCGCTCAGGGTTATTCACATGGCAGACAACCGCAATCTTACTGGCCGCGTCCGCCACTTCCTTTACCGCAATATCGCACATTCTCTGAAGGGCCTTGTTCATTCCCCTGGCCTGGTCCAGCTTGATGATGGTTCCTGTATCCGCGCCCATAACAGGCTTGATGTTGAGGGCTGTGGCAAAAAAAGCCTGCAGGCCCGACAGACGCCCGTTCTTGCGGAGTGTATCCAGGCTCTCCAGCACAAAGTAAGTATTCATGCCGTCCCTGTATGCCAGGGTTTTCTCCACCACCTCATCAAATTCCAGTCCGGAATCGCACAGGTTTTGGATAAAGAGGGCAATATTCAACTCCCCTGAGGATGCGGAAAGCGAGTCAATAACAGCCACCTTCTTGGCCTGCTCCGCCATACCTTTTTCCGCCATCTCCTCCTCATACAGCTTCTTTGCCACTGCCGCCGAATTATAACTTCCGCTGAGGTGGCTGGACAGAGTGATGACAAATACTGCTTCCGCTTCCGCCTCCTCAAATGCAGCCTTAAAGGTCTCCGGTGACGGACACGCTGTCTTTGGGCATTCCGGACACGCCTTTACCATCTCTATAAACCGTTTCTGGTCAAATGTCTCATCATCCACCACCTGGGCACTGCCTACCTGCAGTGTCAGCGGAATCATCTGAAATCTGGGATCCTTCTTCATATCCTCTGTTAAATCAAGACAACTATCCCCGATAATCTTATAGGTCATAATTATGTCCTCCGGTTTTTCTTATCCATGTCTTTTCACATGTAGTATTCATTACTACTTATTATAACAGTATGGATGGTAAAATGCAATGCTTATATGTTTCCAGTTTTATGGAGATTTTTTGGACTGATTTTTTGGAAGAAGGACCGGATGGGGTGATAGCCCCGTTGGTGGAAACGGGCGGCTGGGGATGATTGGACGGCTGCGGATGATTGGACGGCTGCGGATGATTGGACGGCTGC
>OBUZ01000283.1_pt1 | contig 37009 bp, 31 predicted proteins | sample 1494961 | NCBI WGS metagenome assembly OBUZ01 (sample SAMEA2579939, study PRJEB22360) | human gut metagenome | biome: human gut; feature: human-associated habitat; material: faeces | place: Denmark | collected 2008/2010
GCGGATATACGTATGACTACTTACAGGAGATCGCACGGTATACCAATTGGGAATATGATTTTGTTACAATGGAAGGGTCATTGTCTGATCAGCTCAATGGACTGCTTACCATGCTTTTAAACGGTGAAATTGATTTAATGGGGGCTATGAATTATTCTGAAGGACTTGCAAAGTCTTTCGACTACCCCGAATACAGCTATGGAACGGCGCATAAGACTATTTCAGTTTTAAAGGATAATCTGGAATACACGGAATTTGATTATGACTCGTTTAATAATATCCGGATTGCTGTGGTCAGCCTGGACGGTTTGGAGGACGAAAAATTAAATTCATTTGCAAAAATGAATGGATTTCGTGTAAAGCAGGTTTTATGCCATACGAGCAAAGAACAACTGGAAAAGCTGGAGGCCGGAGAAGTGGATGCAATTCTGGGAATGGATGTGGCCTTAAAGGATAAGGAACTGCGCGTAATATCCCGGTTTGATTCCCGGCCTTTTTACTTCGGAGTGACGAAGGGCAATCAGGAGGTAGCGGGAGAACTCAATAAGGCGATGGAGATCATCACCTCCACGAATTCATACCTCTCTGCGGAGCTCAATAAAAAGTATTTTACCGGAAACGACGGACTGGTGCTGTCAAATTCGGAACTGGAATACATCGAGCAGAAGAAGAACGTCAGGGCTGGGGTTATGTTGGGACGGGCGCCGCTTCAGTACCAGGCAAAGAACGGAGAGATTAAGGGGATTTCCATTGAGATTCTGAAATATATCGAGGATTTGACAGGATTGAAGTATGAGATCGTTCCTTTTCATAACTGGGAGGAGTATTCCAAAGCGATGAAAGAAGGCACCATCGATCTGGTGGTCGGTATTGTGGATGATTACGAGGAGATCGAAGCGGGCAGCTGTGCGCTTACGCTTCCTTACTTATCAGTCCCCTTACAGCTGATTATGAATGATAAAGTAGAAAAGCTTGCAGATATGTCAGAAAACAGACTTGCCCTGCAGAAATCATTACAGGGAGATCAGAGCGTACAAGGGGAAGTTCTGTATTATGACAGTATAGAAGAATGCATTGACGCAGTTCACAAGGGAGTGGCGGACTACTGTTACGGCAACAGCTACGCGGTCCAGTATTATATGGCTAGCCATAATTATAAGAATTTACTCACATTTGTTCAATCTGAGACATGGTCTCAGAAATATTGTTTTGGAATCAGGCGGCCGGTGGATATCATGCTGCTGTCTATTATGAACAAAGTGATCCGGGTACTTCCGGAAGAAAGGATCAACCGTTTTCTTTACGAGAACGCATATGACGCGGGAGATCTGACATTCACAGAATATGTGATGCGAAATCCGGAACAGAGCGTACTCTATCTGTCCCTTTTTTTGCTGGTTGTGGTTACCGCTGTGTTTATTACCGTGGAGATCGCAAGAAGGCGGAATATGGCCAGGAAAGCGCTGGAGAACCAGCGGTATGAACAGCTCAGTGAGCTGTCCAACGAGTTTCTGTACGAGTATAATATCAGGGAAGGCTCCTTAAATCTGACGGAACAGACAGCCGGATTTCTGGGGTGCGAAAGGAAGATACAAAACCCGGAGACCATGGAACAGAAGTATCCGGTATTCGGCTATATGATTACACAGGAAGAGAACAATACGGAACACGAATGTCTGCTTCCAGGAGGAAATGTGCGGTGGCTGAAGGTCATTTCCAAGATGGTTCTGGATACTACGGGCAGACCGTGGTACGCGGTTGGGAAGCTGATTGATATTCAGATGGAACGCGAGATTAAAACCCAGCTGGAAGCGAAAGCCCAGCGGGACAGCCTGACCGGGGTCTACAATTCGGCTACCAGCCATCAGCTGATGAGGCAGGTACTGGTGGAGGAAGACCGGAACGGTACGGGAGCCATGATTATCATGGATATCGATTATTTCAAGCAGATCAATGACTACCTGGGCCATTATACGGGTGATCAGGTGCTGGAAGAGACGGCTGAGATTCTGCAGGCGTGTTTCCGCACGGATGATATAGTCGGCAGACTGGGCGGCGACGAGTTTATGGTCTTCATGAAGGCAGTGAGCGATCCGGAGATTGTGAAGCAGCGCTGCATCGAGGTGCTGGACCGTGTGAAGGCTGTGACAATGGAGAAACACGGAAAAGAAGTGACGCTGAGCATCGGCGCGGCCATGGCGGGCGGGGAGACGGATTACGATGTGCTCTACCGGAAGGCGGACCAGGCGCTGTATCAGATCAAGAAGCATGGCAGGAGTGGGGTTTTAGTTACGGAATAAGAAATACGCCCGCCGGGATACCATAGAGAATGGGATCCCGGACGGGCGTATTTTTATGCAGCCGTTTTTTGTACAGTCCTTTTTCTCCGGCAGAAAATCAGAACAGCAAATCTTCTGCCAGCTGAGTCAGCACCTCTTCACAGCGTAGAATATCCTCACAGGGCACGTATTCGTCCGGTTTGTGGGCCAGCTCCAGGTCGCCGGGGCCGTAGGACATGCAGTTGTGGCTGCCCAGTGTCCCGGCGATGACGGCGGTGTCCGTATAACCGGGGAAAAAGCTTACTGCCGCCGGCTCTCCGGTGACCTTTTGGCAGGCTTCCCCCAGTGCCTTTAAGAGCGGCGACTGTTCGTCTTTTTCCACATAGGGGCGGTTACCGGTGATCTGATACGATGCGGTGATGCCGGGAATCTCCTGTATGGCGGCCGCGATGGCGTTCTCCACGATCGTCACGGCGCTTGTCGTGTCCGTCGGCGGTACGAGGCGCATGTCGATCCAGACACGGCAGGAATCGGGTACCACGTAGGGACGGTAGCCCCCTTCAATCTGTCCGAAGGTCACGGTGGAAGCGCCCAGATCCGGATGGACCGGGCAGGAGGCGATCTGGCGGCGTATAAAAGAGATGATCTCCGCCATGGCCGCGATGGCATCCGCGCCCTTCCATGGCGTGCTGGCGTGAGCCGTGATGCCCTTCACTGTAATCTCAAACCAGGTGCGGCCCTTGTGGGCAACCTCGATCCGGCCGTTCGTGGGCTCGGTATCCAGAACCCAGCAGTCCTTCGTGACCCAGCCATCTGCGATGGCGGCCTCGGCCCCGCGCATGAAGTCTTCCTCATCCACCGTCCCGATGAAGACGAGAGTACGCTTCGGTTTTTTGCCGTCCCGGGCTTTGAGAGCCATGGAAGTAAAGGCGGACAGGGCGCAGGCGAGTCCGGATTTCATGTCGCAGGCTCCCCGGCCGTAGATGCGGCCTTTGATCACTTCAGCGCCAAAGGGGGATACGGTCCATCCCTCCCCGGTGGTGACGGTGTCCATGTGGCAGATATAGACGAGCGCGGGAGCCTGCTCCTCCCCCTCCAGCCTCGCCATGACGTTAAAACGGCCCGGGAGGACCTCTTTTTTGATGACGGGAACGTCCAGGCCTTTCAGATATTGGAAAATGAATTCTCCGATTTCTCCTTCACAGGCGCCGGGATCGGTGCTGTTGATGCGAACCAGGTTCATGGTCAGCTCCATGGCGTCTGAATTGTGGTTATCCATAATACGATTCTCCTTTTTTTCAGTTATTTCCATTATAGGGGTGAAACATGGGAATGTAAATGGAATATGCTAATAAAAAAGGAATCAGGTAAGTGGACTGTGAACCATGCGAGAGAAGTAATCCGATGTGAAGCGGCCTACCGTATGGGCCTGACGGGCCGCGGTATCGGTGTGGCCGTGCTGGATACGGGAATTTATCTTCATGAAGATTTTGAACATAGAGTAGCTGCGTTTACGGATATGGTACACCGGAGACGGGAGCCATATGATGACAACGGTCATGGAACGCATATTTCAGGAATCATTGGCGGAAGCGGAAATTCTTCCGATGGAAGGTATCAGGGGGTAGCGCCGGAGTGCCATATAATTATGGTCAAGGTGCTGGACCAGAAAGGAAACGGATATGCCTCCGATGTTCTGGCCGGTATCAAATGGATCCGGGAGAACCGGGAACGGCTGGGAATCCGGATTGTAAATATATCGGTCGGTTCTTTCAGTAAGAAAGGCATGACTGAAAACTCCGTCCTGGTGCGCGGCGTCAATGCCGCCTGGGACGACGGTCTGGTGGTCTGTGTGGCTGCCGGCAACATGGGCCCCGGAAAGAACACCATAACTACGCCGGGCATCAGCCGGAAGGTGATTACGGTGGGATGCTCCGATGACTATAAAGAAGTGAATGTGATGGGAAACCGTATGATTGACTATTCCGGCAGAGGGCCTACCGGGGCCTGTATCTGTAAGCCGGAAATCATCGCTCCCGGAGCCGGAATCATCAGCTGTGCCCCGGAAACAGGGGGCTACCAGTCAAAAAGCGGAACGTCCATGTCCACGCCCCTGGTCTCAGGGGCGATTGCGCTTTTACTCCAGAAATATCCCTATATGAGCAACCGGGATGTAAAACTCAGGCTGAGAGAGCGGGCGGTGGATTTGGGGCTGCCCATGAACCAGCAGGGCTGGGGAATGCTTGATGTGGAACGGCTGATCGAATAAGAACTGGCTTTAACAGAGAAGATCGGACGGAAGGCGTATACCTTCCATCCGATCTTCTGCTGTTTGATTCTGAGTAAGACAGATGTGAACCTTATTTGACTTTGGCTGTTTTTCGGCCGGCTGACGTTTTTTGAAAGGCGCGCGGCTGTGGCTTGGCCGATGGCTTGGCCGTTGGTTTGGCCGATGGTTTAGCCGATGGCCTGGCCGGGCGTTTCCCATCATTTTTGCGTGTGCTCTTTACTGGCCGCGGTTTTGTCTCCTTCGGAGGTACGATGAATACGGACATGGGGAACGGGTGGTCTTCCACGACCGGAATCGTCTTCCCAATGAGCTTTTCGATATCCTTCACATATTCTTTTTCTTCGATATCGCTGAAGGAGATGGCCCGTCCTCCGAGACCGGCTCCCCCCCCCCGCGCCCCGCCCCCCCCCCCCCTGCCGATTCGATGGACATAGGTTTCCGGAACGTTTGGCAGATCATAATTGATCACACAGGAAAGCTCCTCGATGTCAATGCCTCTGGCGGCGATGTCAGTGGCTACCAGCACCTGGATTTCCCCGGATTTAAACTGACCCAGCGCTTTCTGACGCGCGCCCTGGGATTTGTCACCGTGAATTGCGGCGGCGTTTACTTTGTTTTTTGTCAGAAATTTGGCTACCCGGTCGGCGCCGTGCTTGGTGCGGGTAAAGACCAGGGTAGAGGTGATGGCCTCGCGCTTCAGCAGGTGAACTAACAGCGCGCGTTTATTCTCTTTATCCACATAGTAGAGAGAGCCGTCTATGATATCCACGGTGGATGAGACCGGAGTCACCTCCACCCGGGCTGGATTTTTCAATAGTTTTTCGGTCAGCGCCTGAATCTCGGCGGGCATGGTTGCCGAAAAGAACAGCGTCTGTTTTTTAGCAGGAAGCAGTGCGAGGATCTTCTTTACATCATGGATAAAGCCCATGTCCAGCATACGGTCCGCCTCATCCAAAACGAAGATTTCCACATGAGACAGGCTTATCTCTCCCTGACCGATTAAATCATTTAACCGCCCGGGGGTGGCAACCAGGATATCGATACCGCGCCGCAGCTCTTTGATCTGGGGATTTGCGGAGACTCCGCCGAAGATAACGGCGCTCCTCACCTGGGTATGGGAACCGTATTCATTTAAATTTTCCGCAATCTGCAGGGCCAGCTCCCTGGTCGGTGTGAGAATCAGAGAGCGGATCACTTTTTTGGAATGTTTTTTATCTGATGGTTTCATCAGGTTTTGTATAATCGGTAAGGCAAATGCGGCCGTCTTTCCGGTGCCTGTCTGGGCGCAGCCCAATACATCCCGTCCGGCCAGCGCATAGGGAATTGCCTGCTGCTGAATGGGAGATGGTGTGATATAACCCTTTTCTTCCAGTGCCTTTAACAGCAGCGGAGATAGTTGTAAGTCTTTAAAAGTCATGTATTTGTAGTTTTCCTTTTCTTCTATGGTTGTTAATGGTGAACGCCTTATGCTACCACAGATTTATAAAAAATACCAGACATAGTTAGAAAAATAATAAAATTATGGTACTGACAGTAATAGTATAGATACTTGTGGTCTCTGTTTTGGCGGCGGGATAATGGATATACTTTTAGTAATTTTTATGATACTGAAAGGATAGGATACTGTATGAAGAGGGCTACATTTGGGGGGAGAGTACAGGAACGAAGGGAAGAACTGCACTATACGCAGGAGGCTTTGGCGGAGGTGCTGGGGCTGTCCTATAACTTTATCGTCGCGCTTGAGGGCGACAGGAAGAAACCCAGTATCCAGACCTTTACCAAACTGATCAGCGTGCTGGATGTTTCCGCTGACTGGCTTCTGGGAATTGAACCCAGCGAACACAGGAAAGAGCGGGAGGAGAGATTCAAATATATCGATGAAAAAATAGGAGATCTTTCCATTACGGCTCAGGACCGTATTCTGACTGTGGTAGAGACCATGATCAATTATGAAACCAGGCTGGATGCAAAACGGCAGGAGAAGTGAATGGGGCTTAACAGGGATAAAAAAAGACTTGAAGGCTGTATCAGTCAGCGCTTCAAGTCTTTTCTTTTTTCAACGGCAGTCTGCAGACCTTTTATGTTTAATGAATCAGCAGATTAGCAACCGGCATACTGATCAGCAGCACGATAGCCAGCTCGATCACCACAAAGATGGTCGTATATTTGTATATTTCTCCGGATTTCAGCCAGTCCTTGTTGCCGAAAAGCAGTGCGGCGAACGGGGAGGCTGCCGGTGTTATGGCCGCGGAGGAGAGCACGAACAAAATCATCATGGACACCACCGGAGCGGAGTTCATTCCTGTCGCCATGCAGAAGGTTGCGATAACCGGCTGCATTAAGAGGCCGATTACGAAGCTGTTGCACACGTTCGTTAAGATCACGGTAAGAACCATGATAATCACGGCAAATGCGGAGGCCGGGACGTTCTGAAGTACCGGCATCAGTACGGTGTTTAAGAATGCGGACACGCCTGTACTCTCGTTGGTCAGTGCATTTCCCAGCAGGATCGCGGAAGCGATGAGGAAATAGGTACTCCAGGAAAATCTCTTCATGGTGCTGGAGAAATCCATCAGCGGCTTCTTGGAGATCCGGATCGCGCACAGCAGGAACACATAGAAGGCGGCGATGCCGTATGTATTGGCTTTTACAAAGCGTCCGACCGGGTGCGTTGGCAGTACGCTGGGAATTAAAAGGATCAGGATGAATACGGTGAAAGAAATTGCAATAAATTTCTGGCGCAGGCTCATTGGCGGAAGCGGGTTCTTATTTAACGTTTCCATCTTTAATTCTTTCAGCTTGCTGGTATCCGGTCTCAGTACAAACTTGCAGAACAGAACCAGAACCACGATACAGACGGTCGCATGGATCAGGCCGGTAAGCAGGTAGCCGGCGTTATTGATCTCGATTACGGTTCCCATGTTGCCGGTGACGGAAGCGTAGTTGCTGATGAGGGCGAGGCCATTTCCCATAAACGGCGGGATGGGGAAGCCCAGAAGGGTCGCAACGGTGACGAGAATCAGCATGATGGTCGGGAACTTGTCATGTTTCTTGAGGCCTACTGTTTCAAAAATATCATAGAGGATCGGGCAGAATAAGAAGATCGGGGTAAAGCCGCCCATAAACGCGCCCATGAGCATGGAGCCAAGCATGATAAAGAATGCCAGCACCCAGGGACGGCCGAGGCAGATCTTCCTGGTCAGGAAAAATCGTCCGCAGTATTCCGTTAAGTTGTTCTCGATGAGACAGTTGATCGCTGTCAGCAGAAAGAGAACCTGAACGAGAATCGGGTTGCCAAAGGTTGCGGTCAGCACCTCGTTCATGGTGCTGTATCCGGAAAGTCCCACTAAAAAGATAGAGAGGATACTGGAGATAATCGGGTCGGAAGTCGTCCATAAATACAGCGTACCGATGAAAATACCCAGAATTTCCATGCCGATTGGCGTGATGCAGGGAAGCTGGAACGGAAGGTAACGGAACAGCAGCATAATACCAATTCCGATTACCAGATGAATGGAGTAGAAATCCTTTTTTTTCGTTTGTGCCATAGTGAACCCCCTATTGTTTTTCTTTGCTGTTTTAAATTTCATAGAAATATGATAATATATTAACAAAGAGTAAAATATAGTCTTGGTTATATTTTTATTCCAATATTTGTAAAAAGATATAATTAGGAAGTAATCAGATATAAAAGCGACAATTTGACGGGAGGACTTCGGTGAAATGGATCAAAACGGAGTAAAACAATACTTTGAGCGTTACGGTATGAGAATTGAAGTAAAGAGGGAGACATCGATCTGTAATCCCAGGCTGTCCGACTCCTATATTTATTACCTGGTGGAAGGCATCGCCAGTCTGACCTCCCTGACCATGGACGGAGAAGAAAAAGACTTCATCTATTTCCCCCACGACCATCTCCTTGGCTTTGCTCCGGCCCTGATGCGCCACTACAGAAAAATTCGCGGAGAAGAGCGTACGCTGTCTGGAGATGGCAGCTTACAGGAAAAGATCCCGTTCGGCATCGACACAAAGACAGACTGCGTCTTCTACCGCCTGGATGAGAGAACCTTCGAGATTCTGCTGGAAGAAGACTCCCGTTTTCTCTCCTACATCATGGAGGCTGTGACCTGCAACTACGTCACCCTGGTCCGCAAATTCCACGATACCCAGGAGGAATGCGCCTCGAAGCGCCTCTATAAATGGTTTCTTGCCTTCAGCAGCCGCGAGGGCCAGTACCGCGCGGTTCCCCACGGCTTCACCTACGCCGAGATCGCCAAATACTTGGGCATGCATCCGGTCACCGTCTCCAAACTCTCCTCCGCCCTGAAAAAAGCCGGCATCATCAAAAAAGAAAAAGGCCGTATCCTCATCATTGACGAGGACCGCTTAAAAGCTCTTATATAACAGTTATTATACAACGGGAGGGGACATATGAAATTCTATATCGCTTCAAGTCTTGTAAACTATGAACAGGTGCGTGACCTTTCACGTCTTCTGAGAAATGCCGGATGGGAGCATACCTTCGACTGGACATTATACTGCCCGGTGAAAGAAAACGACGCGGAGACACTGATGTCTGTCGGGGAAAAGGAATATGAGGGGATCAAAGAAAAAATTCCCAGAATATAGTCAAGGCTAATTTCCTGCCTTCTCCCCGTGTGTTATACTTTTGTCAAACGAAAAACCGGCAGGCGCCGGAAGAAGGAGAAGAAAATTTATGGCAGGTGCAGTATACTCATTTGAAGAACACATGATTAAAAAACAGGCCAGAGCGGAGGAAGCAATGTTAAAGGAACTCCGTTCCGGAGCGTATACCATTGACAATCCGCTGGTATCGTACAATCTCTATCTGATTAATCCGCTTTCCGCGGTAATCTCCTTTTACACAGAGGAAGAGACCGCCGTTACAGTGACTGTATTCGGAAAAGCAAAGGAAGGCAATATCACACATACATTTCCGAGGGCGAAAGAGCATGTCCTGCCGGTGGTAGGCCTTTATTCCGGATTCGTAAACCGGGTGGAGGTGCGGGAATACCGTGGAAAAGTACATACGGTGGAGATCGAGGTGCCGGACGTATTTGAAGGGAATTCACCAGTTGAATCCATGGATACGACGCCGGAATACTTACAGGACGACTGCATTTTCTTATCTCCGTCGGGGGCGGAGCTGGCGGTGGCTGTTGACTATGCGGGAGACATCAGATGGTGCCTGAACATCAAATGCGTATTCGATATGAAACGGCTGAAAAACGGCCATATTCTCATGGGTACGGACCGTCTCGTGCAGATGCCGTATTATATGTCCGGTATGTATGAGACCAGTGCCTGCGGCAAGATTTACCACGAGTACCGTCTGCCTGGCGGCTCTCACCATGATGCGTTTGAGATGCCGGACGGCAGCCTTCTCTGCCTGACCGAGGATCTGACATCGGGTACCGTGGAAGATATGTGCGTGCTGATTGACAGGGAAACGGGTGATATTTTAAAGACCTGGGATTATAAGAATTTCCTGGAGCCCGGACTGGGAAAGAGCGGCAGCTGGTCGGAGAAGGACTGGTTCCACAACAACGCGGTGTGGTACGATGAGAAGAGCCACAGCCTGACATTTTCAGGAAGACATATGGATTCCATCGTCAACATCGATTTTGAGACCGGAAAGCTTAACTGGATCCTGTCCGATCCGGAAGGATGGCCGCAGGAGTGGGTGGACCGCTATTTCTTCAAGCCTGTAGGAACCGACTTCGAGTGGCAGTATGAGCAGCACGCGTGCCTGATCACCCCGGACGGCGACGTCATGTGCTTTGACAACCACCACTGGGGATCCAAGATAAAGGAGAACTACCGCGCGGCGAAGAATAATTATTCCAGAGGCGTGCGTTACAGGATTAATACGAAGGATATGACGATCGAGCAGATCTGGCAGTACGGAAAAGACCGCGGCGCCAGGTTCTTCTCCCCCTATATCTGCAACGTAGAATACTATAACGAAGGCCATTACATGGTTCATTCCGGAGGAAGCGCCTACAATAAGGACGGCGAGATTTCTGAGTCCCTGGGCGCGCTGGAGCAGAACATGGGCGGCACGCTCTTTGCCACAACCGTGGAGCTCTGTGACGACAGGAAGATGCTGGAGCTGCATACCAAGGGCAATTACTACAGGGCTGAGAAGATGAAGCTGTATGCGGACCAGGGCAATTTAGAGCTGGGCGAGGGTTCCGTGCTGGGCGAAATGGGCATCACGAAGGAATTTGACACAGATATCCCGGCTCCGGTAAGCAGCGAACTGATTCCAGACCGCTATGAGGCTAGAATCGAGGATGAGGACGACCGTTTCACCTTCCATGCGAAATTCGAGAAGGGCCAGCTGGTTATGCTCATGCTGGAGCAGGGCGAGGAGAAACACCGTTACTATATTTCCACCACAGCAGTTTCCCACAAGGCCATGTGCTGCGGAACGTTCCTGGAGTCCGATGAGCGTGTGACGAAGACCAATGTGAACAAGGCGGGAATGAAGGGAACGTACGAAGTCTTTGTTGTGATCGACGATACCAAGTATCCGTGCGGAGTATCGATTGAGTGCTAAAGCTGTTTTGCCCGGGAGCGTGTTTGAAAATATTTTCCGCCGCGCTTCAGGGCGCGTCATAAAATCATAAAGATGTCAGGGAAAAGACTGAGGAGGCCGCATCCGCTTCCCCGTACCCTATAACGGGGAGCTTTCCCTGATGCGGCACTGTTATGGCAGGACTTTCCGGTAAGCAGCCGGTGAAAGTCCTGTCTGTTTTTTAAATATTCTGCTGAAATACAGCGGATTTTCGTAGCCGATGATGGAACCGATCTCGCTGACCGGGCAGTCGGTGCTTTCTAAGAGCTCCTTCGCCTTATTGATCCGGATGGAAGTCAGATATTTACAGGGCGGCACGCCCACGTACTGCTTAAAGCTCCGGATAAACCAGCAGGTACTCATATGAAGACTGGCCGCGTAATTGGAAATATCGATGTCCGCAGAAAAATTTTCATGGAAGAACTGAACCGCATGCTCCATATCTTTTTGGATCTGCGGTTTATTTTTTCCGCCCTCTGCGATCTGGCGCTGTACGGTCAGAAGAAGCTGTTTAAAATACAGCGAGGAGAAATCACCGCTTAAAGGGCGCGGCAGCTGCAGCTCCCGGATCATGGAGAGAAAGAGCTCCTGGTAGCGGGAGACACAGCCGGTGCGCAGAATGCGGCGGCCTTCCAGACTCAGGCCGGTGCTGGAGAGAAGCCCCGCCGCCTCATATCCCGTGAAATGGACCCAGAAGACCTCCGGCCTGTCCTCCAGGAGATACGTATACTGCTGGTATTCTCCCGGCCCGTACAAAACCATGCTCCCGGCGGGAATGGTGACTGCCTCACCGTTTAAGACAAATTCGGCTTTGCCTGAGGCGATATAGAGAAGCTGGTAATCGGGCCGGCCTGTGGCCCTGATGGTGGTCATGGAGACGCGGGTCAGCAGGCGGTAGACTCCGCAGCAGTTGATCCGCAGGGGGATCGTATTATCTTCCAGTTCCGCGTCGGATATGTCCAGATATCCCGTATTCGTATACATGGCTTGATTCTCCTTTCAGGTCTGCGATACCTTCTATTCTATGATTGTATCATTTTGTGCATGTTTTGTCTAACGAAGGATATGGATTTTTCAGCCCGCTATTTTATAATAAAGGAAAGAATGAAAGAGGAGGATTGAAAATCCATGATAATACCGAGACATTACGAAAATCTGCATGTGCTGCATGAGAATACGGTGGCGAACCGATCCTATTACATTCCGGCGGAAGAACGGTTTGACGATCTGGTGGAAAACAGGGAGCATTCCGGACGCTTTCAGCTGTTGAACGGAATGTGGGGCTTCCGGTATTTTGACAGTATTTACGATTTAAAGGATGAATTTTACCAGGAAGGATACGGGGAAGAGGGCTTCGGAGAGATTCCGGTGCCGGGCTGCTGGCAGAATTACGGTTTTGACGGACATCAGTATACGAATACGAGATACCCGTTCCCCATGGACCCGCCCTACGTTCCCGAGGAAAATCCCTGCGGAGCGTATATCCATCATTTTGTCTATGAGCCCAACGAGGCGGCGCCGAAGGCGTTTTTGAATTTCGAGGGCGTGGATTCCTGTTACTACGTATGGCTGAACGGAAGCTATGTGGGCTACAGCCAGGTGTCCCACTCTACCAGCGAATTTGATGTAACTCCTTATATCCGGGCAGGCGAAAATAAGCTTGCGGTTCTTGTCTTAAAATGGTGTGACGGAAGCTACTTAGAGGACCAGGACAAATTCCGAATGAGCGGTATTTTCCGGGATGTCTATCTGTTAAAGAGGCCGGAACAGGGCATCTTTGATTACTTCCTGAAAACGCAGACTGGTGAGCAGCAGGCCCAGATCGATGTGACATTTTCCTTTTTCGATGAGAAGATGCCGGTCAAATGCTCGGTATACGATCAGGAGGGAAATCTTGCCGCGTCGGCGGAAGGCGTACCGGGAGAAGATGGATTATCCCTTACGGTAGAGCATCCGGTTCTGTGGAATGCGGAACAGCCTTATCTTTACACGGTGGTATACGAGTGCGGCAAGGAGGTCATCACAGACCGCCTTGGAATCCGGGAGATCGAAGTAAAGGACGGAGTCGTACTGGTCAATGGAACGAAAATCAAGTTCCGCGGTGTAAACCGTCACGACAGCGATCCGGTTACCGGCTTTGTGATCAGCCTGGATCAGATGAAGAAGGATTTCCAGGTGATGAAGCAGCATAACGTCAATGCGATCCGCACCAGCCATTACCCTAACGCCCCGCAGTTTTACCAGCTCTGCGACGAGCTTGGCTTCTATGTGATCGACGAGGCGGATAATGAGAGCCACGGAACCAACGATATTTACATGGAAGAGGACCACGAGGCCGGATGGAGAGAGCGCTGGAACCACGCGATTTCCGATAATCCTGCATTTACAGAGGCCACGGTGGACCGTACAAAACGTCTGGTGGAACGCGATAAGAACCGCCCCTGTGTCCTCATCTGGTCCATGGGAAATGAATGCGCCTACGGCTGCACCTTTGAGGCTGCCTTAGCATGGACGAAAGCATTTGATTCCACGAGACTGACTCACTTTGAGAGCGCCCGCTACAGAGACAGTAAAAAAACGTACGATTTTTCCAACATTGACTTATACAGCCGGATGTATCCGCCTCTGGAGGACATTCACACGTATTTTGCGGAGAATCCGAAGAAGCCGTTCGTCATGTGCGAATACTGCCATGCCATGGGCAACGGGCCTGGAGACCTCGAGGATTATTTCGAAGTGATCGAGCAGTATGACGGCCTCTGCGGCGGATTTGTATGGGAGTGGTGCGATCACGGAATTTACCAGGGCAGAACCCTGGAGGGACGCCCGATGTATCTCTACGGCGGAGACCATAAAGAATATCCTCATGACAGTAATTTCTGTATGGATGGACTGGTCTATCCGGACAGAACGCCTCACACAGGCCTTAAGGAACTGAAAAATGTGAACCGTCCGGCGAGAATCGTCTCCTTCTGTCAGGAGACACGGGAAGCCGTGATCCGTAACTATCTGGATTTTACCAATTTAAAGGAGTATGCGTCTGTTGCATGGGAAGTGACGTGTGATGGAGCGTGCATCGCAGACGGCGTGCTGGAAGGGGCTGCAATGCCGGATATTCTGCCTCACGGGGAAGCCGCCGTCCGCCTGGACTTTCAAGTGCCGGAAGCGGGAAAATGTTTCTTAAAGCTCCGGTATATCCGCAGAGAGAGCACGAGACTGACGGAGGCCGGGACAGAGCTGGGATTCGATGAAATTCTGCTGAAGAACGAAGACGGAAGAAACCAGACCGCCCTGCGCATGCTGGAACGGTGCGGCAAGGCGTGTGCGGACAGGAACCAGTCCAGCCCGTTCACGGTAAAAGAAGACGACCGCCGTCTCTTTGTGTCCGGACCGAATTTTGCTCACGTTTACAATAAACTGACCGGTGTTCTGGAAGAGATGAATGTCAACCAGTGCCGCCTCCTGGAACGGCCTGTGGAATACAACATATGGCGGGCGCCTACGGATAATGACCGCTACATCAAACTGAAATGGCAGAAGGCCCATTACGATATCACGTATTCGAGGGCGTATCAGACGGATTACTCTGTCACAGCGGAAGGCGTGCGTATCCATTCGGTACTTGCGATTCTCTCACCGGTTATCCAGAGGATTTTAAATATGGAGGCAGAGTGGCTGATCGGAGCAGACGGAAGAGTGGATGTGAACTTAAACGTGAAGCGCGACACCGAGCTGCCGGAGCTTCCGAGATTTGGCCTCCGCTTATTCCTGCCGAAGGACATGGAGGACGTCACCTACTACGGACTGGGGCCGGTGGAGAGCTACTGTGACAAGAGAAGGGCGTCCAGCCACGGAACATTTACGGCTCATGTGACAGAGCTTCATGAGGACTATATCCGTCCGCAGGAAAACGGAAGCCACGATGACTGCGATTTCGTATCGCTGGCTGGCCGGAGAGCCGGTTTGACGGCAGCGGGAGATAAGACCTTCTCCTTTAACGCTTCCGTGTATACCCAGGAGGAACTGACGGAAAAAGACCATAATTACGAACTGGTCCGTTCGCCTTATACGGTGCTGTGCCTCGATTACCGGATGAATGGCATCGGTTCCAACAGCTGCGGACCGAGACTGATTGAAAAGTATCGGTTGGATGAGGAAGAATTTTCCTTTGGAATCAGCTTGATTCCGGAGGTGAAAGCGGAATAAAATGTGAATGCCGGTACGGTCTGGGACCGTACCGGCATTTTTTTCAAGTCAGCCTTCTCGGAAGCGGCAGAAGTACTCCTCTGCCTGCTCCGGCGAAAGGGAAAAACGCTTTTCCAGCTTCTGAAGGATTATGTTTTTAGGAGTGCCTTCTTCAATATGGTCCAGGATGAATGCACGGATGCCCTGTTCCATGCCCCGCTCCATCCCCTGTTCCATGCCGAGCTTTTCCCGTTCCTCCAGCTTATCTGCAAATAATTCTTCCAATGCGTTGCACATATCGCGTCCCTCCTTATATTTTCTCCAGTTTGCACGTACAATGAAATCCATGGCCGCCTCGTAGAGCGGGTTCTTTTCTTTCCCTGCATAAGCTTTGGCAAGCGGTTCGATGTCCTCCTGAAGGCTCAGGTTCGTCCGAAGACGGCTCAGCCAGGTGAACTCTTCGCTGGAAAGCCTGGGGAGAATTAGAATCTGCATCGGGAACATGAGTCCCGTCACATAGTAGATCCCCGGATATTTTTGAGAGATGTCTGCATGATAGAGATCCATTAAAAATGCAGCCAGCTTCCTGGGATAGTGGCTGACAGCCAGTGAGATGGTAAGCTCCTCCGGAGGAATTTCCCGTTCTTTTTCTGTGTTGGACTGGTAAATGCAGGCGTACCCTGTTACCCTGTAATAATCGTTGATGCTGAAATAATCTTCCGGGTTCTTATACTCAATAATATTGTACTTCCGGAAAATATGACCGATACTTTTAGAAAGAATTTTATCCGGCTCCGGTTTGATCACAAGGGTATCAATCTGAAGCGGTTTTTCGGTCAGATTGAATTCTTTCAGAAATTCGAGCCGGCAGGGCTCATCCATAAACTCAATCTGTAAGGCTGCCTGGAAAGCCGGATGCCACTGTAAAGCTTTTTTCGTCATCGATTCCTCTCCTGTTATTATAATCAAAAATGCGTCAGGTATCAACAGGTATTCACAGACATTCCCCCTTTGAGTCAGATATTTTGTTTGCGGTGTATCCAAAATAAGTGATGGAAACTTATGGCCGAACTGGCCCTGACGGCATCGTCTGATCCCGTATGACGCCGTATGCTGTACAGATGACAGCCACGGACTTGATGAACGGCTCTGTGCACAGGAATGTGCGGCAGAGACTGCTTTTATTTTACCATATTTACGGCAGAAAGCCAGAAAAAAATTACAATACATATACAAAAAAATCACACAATAGAAATCCAGAAAAATCATTTAAACATAAAATTAAAAAAGCAGCACCGGTATACTTACCAGAAACAGAAAATACCAATTGCATGAAGACCGTCCCTATGATATAGTAAAAGGGTATCGGAGAACGTTCCGTTCTCTATTTCTGCAGTTCACTGGCAGTTCGCCGCAGTTTCAGGAAAAGCTACAAAAGAGAATAGAGAACAGGAGAGTGATGTGTTTTGAGGGGATAGGGGCAGGAATTTTTTTACTTTCAGCAGTGTAAAAACGCGGGAATTCAGGAAAATTCCAGTTGACATTTAGGGACAAGTATACTATGATTATAAACAGGAAAAGAACGTCTGTTCGCATTGGAGGATAACATGAATAAAGATGATAAATTAAAGGCACTTGATGCCGCCATTACACAGATTGAGAAAGCATATGGCAAGGGTTCCGTGATGAAGCTGGGAGACGGCGGCGTGAAGATGAACGTGGAGACTATTCCGACCGGTTCCTTAAGCCTTGATATCGCCCTGGGACTCGGTGGAATCCCGAAGGGAAGAGTCGTGGAGATCTATGGCCCGGAGTCCAGTGGTAAGACGACCGTGGCTTTACATATGATTGCAGAAGTTCAGAAACGCGGCGGCATCGCGGGCTTTATTGACGCCGAGCATGCCCTTGATCCGGTGTATGCGAAGAAGATCGGCGTGGATATCGATAATTTATATATTTCTCAGCCGGATAACGGAGAGCAAGCGCTGGAGATCACAGAGACGATGGTGCGTTCCGGAGCGGTTGACATTATCATCGTGGACTCGGTTGCAGCCCTTGTTCCGAAGGCGGAGATCGAAGGCGACATGGGTGACTCTCATGTAGGTCTGCAGGCCCGTCTGATGTCTCAGGCGTTAAGAAAGCTGACCGGTGTCATCAGTAAGTCCAACTGTACGGTACTCTTCATCAACCAGCTGCGTGAGAAGGTAGGCGTTATGTTCGGCAGCCCTGAGACAACGACTGGCGGCCGTGCACTGAAATTCTACGCCTCTGTACGTATGGATATCAGAAGAATTGAATCCTTAAAGCAGGGCGGCGAAGTGGTTGGTAACCGCGTACGTGTGAAGGTTGTTAAGAATAAGATTGCTCCGCCATTCAAAGAAGCGGAGTTTGATATCATGTTTGGAAAGGGTATTTCCAAAGAAGGCGATGTGCTCGATCTGGCGGTGAAGGAAGATATTGTGGAGAAGAGCGGCGCATGGTTCGCTTACGGCGGAGCAAAGATCGGCCAGGGCCGTGAGAATTCTAAAATTTATCTCCAGGATAATCCTGCTGTCTGTGAGGAGATCGAGAATAAGGTGCGCGCCCGCTACGGACTCGGTGAAGATGGTGCGGCTCCGGCAAGTGCTCCGGCAGGCGGCGCTCCCGCGGGAGAAGCTGCTCCGGAAAAAGAGAGTAAGAGAATTAAGGCCGAACCGAAGGAATCATAAGTCTGGCTAATAAGATGGCAGGGAATCATAAAAAGTGAGCCATAAAGACAGCGATTCATAAAATAAGTAAATAACAAAAGTAAGGGGCAGGTATGACAGTTACGGAGATCACACCCCTTGATAAGCGCAGGAGTAAAGTCATTCTGGATGAAGACTTTGCTCTTGCGCTTTATAACGGGGAAATAAAGCGGTATCACATTGAGACGGGAGAGGAACTGCCGGAGGAGACGTATCGGGAGATCATGGAAAAGATCCTTTTAAAGCGTGCGGTGGAGCGGGTCTGTTACCTGCTGAAGTCTTCCGATAAGACGGAACAGGAGCTGCGGAAGAAGCTGAAGGACGGATACTATCCCGGGGAAGCCATCGATTATGCCATCGAATTCCTGAAGAAGCACCGGTATATCAACGATGAAGAGTATGGCAGGCGCTACGTGGAGTATCACTCCACAAAGAAAAGCAAGCGGCAGATTCAGTACGAGTTACAGCGAAAAGGGCTTTCCAAGGAGGCGGTTTCCGACATTTTAGAGGAGCATCCGGTGGACGAGGAGGCGCAGATCAGGGACTACATCAGACGGAAGAGACTGGAGCCGGAAGCCATGACACTGGAAGAGCGGAGAAAAGCTATGGCAGCGCTGGGAAGAAAAGGATTTTCCTTTGAGACAGTCAACCGGGTTTTCGGCAGTAAGTACGGTGATGACGGGACATTCTGAAAATGTGTAACAGTCCAGACGGCGGGAAAATTGGTGCAGGAAGCAGCGTCAAGCGTGCTTGTAAGCGGCTTTATGTGCCAATTTTCACATCGGATGAATATCCAATGGTTCTTGACCGGCTTTTTCGGTCAAGAAGATGGCCGTCTGAACCGTTACGAAAATGTGTATAAGTATACTGGAAACAGCGGTTAAATACTTGACATAATGTATAAAACAGTTTAAAATTGTAGTGTTGTATTGATGTACAATGAAAATTAAATAAGGAGGTGCTCCTGTGTCAGTATCAGTATTCACGGCTGCATTGATTGCAATCGTCGCATCAGTTGTAGTTGCTTTTATTGCCTGGACTGCTGCCATCGCGTATCGTACGAAATCGTATGAGAGCAAGATTGGTTCTGCAGAAGAAAAATCCCGGGAAATAATAGATGAAGCATTAAAAACCGCTGAGACAAAGAAGCGCGAAGCTCTCCTTGAAGCAAAAGAAGAGTCTTTGAAGACTAAGAATGAACTGGAAAAAGAGACCAGAGAAAGAAGAGCTGAGCTTCAACGTTATGAAAGACGAGTACTAAGCAAGGAAGAAAACCTGGACAAGAAGTCCGACGCAATGGAAAAAAGAGAAGCAGGTCTTGCTGCTCGAGAGGAAGCCCTGAATAAGAGAAACGCCGAAGTAGAGTCTCTCTATGAAAAAGGGATACAGGAACTGGAAAAGATTTCCGGATTAACCTCCGAACAAGCAAAAGAATATCTTTTAAAATCTGTTGAAGATGATGTAAAACATGACACTGCGAAATTAATCAAGGAACTCGACAACAAAGCAAAAGAGGAAGCCGATAAAAAGGCGAGGGAATATGTGGTGACAGCCATCCAGAGATGTGCTGCGGACCACGTTGCAGAGACGACAGTTTCCGTTGTGCAGCTTCCGAACGATGAGATGAAAGGCCGAATCATCGGACGTGAAGGACGCAACATTCGTACGTTAGAAACCCTGACGGGCGTGGAACTCATTATCGATGATACCCCTGAGGCGGTTGTATTATCCGGATTCGATCCGGTTCGAAGAGAAGTAGCCAGAATCGCATTGGAACGGCTCATTGTGGACGGACGTATTCATCCGGCCAGAATTGAGGAAATGGTAGAAAAAGCACAGAAAGAAGTGGAAACCAACATGCGTGAGGAAGGTGAGGCCGCGGCCCTTGAGGTCGGTATTCACGGTCTGCATCCGGAACTCATCAGACTGCTTGGTAAACTGAAGTACAGGACAAGCTACGGACAGAATGCGTTAAAGCATTCCATCGAAGTAGCCCAGTTATCCGGGCTTCTTGCCGGAGAGATCGGGCTGGATGTCCGTATGGCTAAACGTGCCGGTTTATTACATGACATTGGGAAAGCCGTTGACCATGAGATGGAAGGTTCTCACATTCAGCTGGGAGCGGAACTCTGTAAGAAGTATAAAGAGCCCGCAGTTGTGCTGAATACCGTAGAATCCCATCACGGTGACGTTGAACCACAGAGTCTTATCGCCTGCATCGTACAGGCGGCGGACACGATTTCTGCCGCAAGACCGGGTGCAAGAAGAGAGACACTGGAAACATATACAAACAGATTGAAACAGTTAGAAGATATTACAAACTCCTTCAAGGGAGTCGATAAGTCTTTCGCCATTCAGGCGGGACGCGAAGTTCGGATTATGGTAGTACCGGAACAGATTAACGATGACGGAATGATCTTATTGGCGCGGGATATTTCCAAGAAGATCGAAGAAGCCCTGGAATATCCGGGACAGATTAAGGTCAACGTGATCAGAGAGTCCAGAGTGACAGATTACGCGAAGTAATTGTTCGGAGTGAAAGATAAATGCCCTAAAACCCGTAGAAATGTAGTGTTCATGCGGGTTTGGGGCATTTTTTTACTTCTTGTAACTTCTTATAAGTTTTTATGATTTTCAGCTCAATTGGCGTAAAATTGGCGTAAAATGAGAAATGTAATTGGCGTAAAAATTTTGAAGTTAGATTACACCAGAAACCTCTTAAAATAAAGGATTGGACAGTATTTGAACAGAAATATTCAAATAGGATTCCAGTCTTTTTTTGTCTTCAATTTTTCCCCTTAGATACCTGATTAGGAGGCAATCATGGGAAAATAAGGAATAATCACGAAGAAAAATACAGGTAAAGATAACGAGGCATATCACGACATTATTACACTGCTGAAAATCTACCAAAAGACAGGGATTGCGTACATGAAGGACAAGACGTTTGATGAGAGGTATTACGTATTAACACTTATGGGGAGGGCAAGACAACTGGGGGACCGACTGAACCGGGGATTTACCGTCCGATTGATCCGCTGGCGAATGCAAAGGGTTATAAGAAACTGTATCTGGCAGACCATGCGTATTAGTCTGAGAGGATAGAAATGCTGGAACAGATAACAGACGGTGCCGCCGCGTATCATGCGAATTCTTTCCGTCTTGTATCTTGTCTGGGGGCAGCAGGAGGTACTGGGCAATCAGGGGATACGTCAAAACAGTTGGCAAAGCGGCCTGTGATGATATCCCTCGGCAAATAAAATTCCCTACTTGACACGTAGATGAAAAAATGCTACTCTGTGATAGACAGACAGTCGGTCTACAGAGGGGAGACGGAAACATGAGAATTGTCAAGGAAGCAACTGAACGGAAAAATGAAATATTGGATGCGGCGGCGGTTTTGTTTATGAAAAAGGGTTTTGACAATACCAGTACCAATGATATTTTAGAAGCAGTGGGGATTGCAAGAGGCACCCTTTATCATCATTTTAAGTCCAAGGAGGAGGTGATGGATGCGCTCATTGATCGGCAGATGGAGAAAATTTTGTCAGCAGCCCGACAAGCAGCGGCGGATCTGAGCGTCCCGGTAGAGGAACGGATTATCCGTACAATTACCGCACTTCACATTGGTGAGGAAGGCAGTCCCATGACGGAACATCTCCATAAGCCACAAAACGCGCTTATGCAGCAAAAAATCAATCAGATCACGATGCGGCAGGTTCCTCCTATACTGGCAGGCATCCTGGAGGACGGCATTCGGGAGGGGCTGTTTGAAACGCCCTACCCTCTTGTGTGTATGGAACTGGCGGTCATCTATCTGAAAATGGTTCTTGACGATGGTGTTTTTGAACTGACGGAGCCGGAATCTGCCGCCCGTATCGAGGCGTTCACTTTTCATCTGGAACGAATGTTGGGTGTGAAGCAGGGGCAGTTGAACTTTTTCACAAAACTGTTTGAAAGAAAGGAGGAGCTTTGAGTTCATCAAAAAACCAATTTAGAAAGAATTAAAGAAGGTCTGCCGCTGCCTCTGCGGTTTCAGAGGCCACAAAATATTCTGATTACTATGGAGGGAATGCAATGACTGAAAAAGAAATGTGGGCAGCCTATATTCAGGAAAACCCGTCTTACAAGGAACAATGTTATGAAGCGTGGTGTTATGGCAGCAAAACACCAGATTTACTGGCAGGATTGACGGCATCGGGAACGAAAACAGCTACCGCATCTGCCTATCCATTTTATGAATATGAAAAATGTGAATTGCCCAAAGTGGGAGAGCACAATGTCATACTGCGTACCAATGGGGAAGCTGTGTGTGTCACAAAGACGACCCGCGTTTCTGTAGTACCTTTTATGCAGGTGAGTGCGGAACATGCCTGTAAGGAGGGAGAAGGAGATCGGAGCTTAACATACTGGAGAACGGTCCATGCGCAGGCTTTCGCGGATGAACTGGCAGAGATCCATATGAATTTTTCAGAAGATATGCTTGTTGTCTGCGAAGAATTTCAAGTGGTTTTTCTACCCTTTGGCAGGTAAGAAAGAAGCTGTGGTTGGGGTATATTGATAATAGCAGGTCAATGTATGTCAGAGAATGATCTCAAATTCATGAGAAATGTGACATACTGATGTCGCATTTCTCATGATAAACTCATCTGAGACAAAGGAGGAATGGGGTATGCCGTTTACTGAACTATGTATTTATCAAGTCAAACCGCAAAAGGTTGACGAATTCGAGGCGCTGATGCTGGAAGCGAAAGCGTTTCTGGAAAAGCAAAAGGGGCTGCTCTTACTGCGGTTCGTAAAGAGAGAGTACCATATCGACATGGAACAGATTAAAGAAGGTCTGCCGCCGCCTAAGATCACGCGCATTGTAAAAAGCGTTAAGTATATGCTCTATTGGGAATTTGATACGAAAGAAAGCTATGGGGCAGCACAAAAAAATCTCTACGACAGCTATTGGAAGTCGATAGAAAAATGTCTGGTGGCGCCCCATGACAAATATTTAGGAGAGGGGATGTTTTCGTGGAATTAGCGTATTGCGGCTTAAAATGCGACGAATGTCCTGTTTATATTGCCTCTGTCAGCAAAAATACAGCAGAACAAATCAGACTGGCAAAAGAGTATTCGACGGACGACTATCAATTCTCAAAAGAGGATATGGTTTGTTTCGGCTGCCATTCTGTATTTACATCTAAGAAAATGTGTGGGGATTGTGAAATAAGAAAATGCGGTGTAGAAAGGGCTGGTAAAAATTGTGCGGAGTGTACGGAGTTTCCCTGTTCGTTACTTGAAGAACAGCTGGGGGACAGTTCTGATGGCCTGAACAGATTAAAGCAGCTTGCCGCAGCATATAGACAGGCAGAGGGATGATATGCAGATAGACAGACTGATACAAATTGTATTTTTGCTGTTAAGCCGTAACAACCTGACCGCGAAACAGCTGGCAGAGGAACTTGGTGTCTCCACACGCACGATCTATAGGGACATCAATATACTTTCGGTTGCGGGCATTCCAATCACATCACAAAAAGGATATGGCGGAGGGCTGTCTCTGCTGCAAGGTTTTTCATTGGACAAATCCTACTTCACCCAGGCAGAGCAAAGTAATATGATACAGGCGTTACAGATCCTGAAATCATCCAATTACCCGGATGCTGATAAAACCCTGAACAAGGTAGCCGGATTGTTCAGCCACAACATGCAGTCGGAATGGTTAGAGATTGATTTCTCGTATTGGGGCAGCCCTGAAAAGGAACGGGTCAATATTACAGCATTAGAGCGTGCAATCATCAATAAGTATGTGATTACATTCACTTATTTTAATACAGAGTTGACGGTAACCGCCCAAACTGTTGAGCCGCTGAAACTGGTTTTTAAGTCACACGCCTGGTATCTTGTTGCCTGGTCTCTTCATAAAAATGATATTCGTACTTATAAAATGTCCCGTATCAGAGAACTTCAGGTGACAAACCAGTTGTTTGAACGTGTACTGCCGCAGGATTTTTCCATTACTCCTGAATATAAAGAAGAATACAATATACCGATATTTAGATTACATTTTTCTGAAAAAATTGCGTATAAAGTCTACGATGAATTTCAGGAGAAGTACATTAAAAAACTGGATGATGGCACCCTGGAAGTATCGTTCCGCTACCAGCTCAATGAGTGGACGTTCCTTTATCTGCTTTCCTTTGGCGAATATGTTGAAATAATAGAACCTGCTCAGGCAAGGGAGATTCTAAAAGAAAAGGTCAAAAAGATACTTTCTTTGTACCAATGAATGAGAGGAAAATCAGGGGACAACTGCAGATGAATAAAAGATATTTTCGAAGATATTGGCGGACAATTGGAATTTTTACTGTATGGCTTTTCTTAGTGGCCTATGTCTTTGGGGCAGCGAAGGAGGCTCTCAATTCACTTAACATATTGATCAGCCTGTTTTGGAGTATGGCGCAGGAGGGGAGCGAAAACAGGTGATCTGCGGCGATGGCGAACCGAGTCCCTATCCCCTGGATGAAGTGTATACGATTTATTATAATCCTGAGAATCCTGAGGAATTTCGGTTTGCGGACCATAGGCCTGCCGCAGAACGGTTGATAGGCCCTGTTTTCCTGGGGATAGGAATTGTTCTGCTGGCAGGTGCTGTGGGAATCTGGGTGTTGACTTAAAAAAGAATATGTGAATTATCGTTTGCAAAGGAAGGAAATAGATTTGAAGCGAATTAGAACAATAGTAATATTGATTGGCATTGCAGGCAGCCTGATGTGTTTAAATGGTTGCGGGAGTAGAGAAGTACCAACAGAGGCTGCTGTAGAAAGTATTACTCCTATAGAAAGTATTACTCCTATGGAAAGTATTATTCCCACAGAAAGTACTGCTTCTACAGAAAAAGTGACAGAAGAGGAAATGCCTTTGGCCTCCATTTCATCCGAAGAAGCGGCAGGCACCGGCAGCTCAGGGACGGAGAGCGCCGTGCAGAAGGAATCGGAGCTTCCGGACGCATTGCCTTTGGACTTTAGGTTTAGCAGCGGGGCAGGCGCATGGTATACCGTCATTACACTGAATCAGGATGGCTCGTTTAGCGGTGAATATTGTGATTCTGATATGGGGGACAGCGGGGATGCGTATCCTCATGGAAAGGAATATATATGCAATTTCAGTGGACGATTCGATACCGTCGTGCAGATAGACAGCAATACATACTCTATGACGCTTTCTGAAATCACAACAGAAAAAGAATCCGGAGAGGAATGGATTGAAGAGGGCATTCTTCACATAGCATCCGATCCGTATGGTCTTGAGGAGGGGACGGAATATCGTTTGTATCTGCCGGAGACGGAGAAGGAGGGGCTTCCGGAGGACCTCCTCAGCTGGTATCCGGGCTGGAATTTTGCGGATGCAGACGGAAATCTTCCTGACACATTGACTTGTTTCGGGATTTACAATGTAAAAATGGGATATGGCTTTTTTGCATATTAGGTTTTCGCAACATTGGTATGATAAAACAAACTTATTAAAAAAGGTATAACAGAAGGAGAAAATGGTAAATGGAAGCTCAGAACAAAGAACTGTATTTAAAACATATGAATGAAGAATATAGAGAAAAGCATTATCCGGAACGCTCCGTGTTTGCGGCCCATAAGAAGACACAGAAAGGAGCGAATGCGGTCCTGAGCCTGTTTTTTATAGGACTTTTTCTGGCGGGCAGTCTGGCCGGTTTTGTCTGGTCCATCAACAGGATACAGGAAATCATCAGAGATGCAGAGGAGGATATGCTGGGGATTGGTATTGGGATTTCTGTCTTTTTCCTTTTGCTGGCCATTGGGTTTGGAGCGCTTATCTATGTAATTGTAAAAGGCATGAGAAAAAGCGCAGACGACTGGATCCGCATCGTTGCCAAAGCTGGTGGTTTAAGTGAACAGGAGGTAAGGGAATTCGACAGGCAGGCGATGGAGCCGGACAGCCTGATTTTAATTCACCTTGGAAAGCTGAAATCCTTTGCAGCCGGACAGAAGGATGGAATTCTGACCAGGGACTATATCTGTCTTTACAACAATAATATGCCCCGTGTGCTGAAACTTGACCGGCTTACAGAGGCTCACTTAAAGGATAACACGTATTATGTCAAAGTTGGAAAGACGCAGAAAAAGGCCCATTATCTGACAATTAATTTGATGAGCAGAGACAATAAAACCGCATGGGCAGAGACGTCGCAGGAATCAGCCAGGGCGCTTCAGGAAGAGCTGGTGAACCGATGCCCCGGAATTGATACCGCTGGCGGTGCTGTACTGGCGGAATGAGAGGGGGGAGCGTGTTTAAAGATTATCCGGGAAAGTTGGGAATGGATATGGATTTAATAGACAAGAAGATAGAAAAGCTGGAGCAGATTAGCCGGAAATACCATTTGCCAGAAGATTACAGGGATTTCCTTTCAAAGGCTTCTCCTCTTAGAGCGGATTTCAGGCTGAGAGGATATCATGGGCCTGTTACAGGATATGGAGTACAAAATCTCATTCATTATCAGAGGGGCTACAGCTATAATCCGGTTGAAAAAAGAGTATTGACAGTTGGAATAAAGACTATCTTGTGATTGCGGACAGGGAAGCCGATCCTTTTTGTATTGATCTTACGCTGGAAAAATCACCGGTCTACTTTGCACTGCATGGTATGGGCAAGTGAGAGTTTTCAGAAGCATTCAGGGATTTTATGGATTTCCTGAAGCACATCACGGTCTGACGATCAGGCGCTGGTGCTGGCCTTTTCGTAAAAAGAATACGGGACAGGAGGCGGCAGTTGCCCAGATGCTTCTGTGCTATTTAAACTTAGGACAGCGCAGCAAGGCTCTTGAATGCAGAAAAGAACTGCAGGAAAGATGGCCCGAAGGTCTGACCGGGAGTGAAGATTTTTCATTTTTAGAGGTTTTGGAGGATGGAAATTATCAGGAGTTCCAAAGAGAAAACGAAGAACAGGTGACGGCTGCTTTGTCGGGCTTATTGAATCCGGGAGAAAAATTGGAGCTTTGTTTTTATGGCATCACAGACAGACGTGGGAAAAAGGGCAGAAGGTGGAAAAAAAGGCCCTGTTTTGTGGGGCTTAGCGGAAGTGATCTATTTATTGCCGTCTTAAAACGGCCGTCAATGGAAGAAACAGCGTGGACAGAACGGTATTCGCTTGATGTCAGGCATGTAAAAGAGAAAGTTCGTTTTTCAGATTGGTGTATCTTTGAGATCCTGTGTGTGAATGGGGATCGATTAAGGATTCAATGCCTGAAGATGCTGGCAGCGAATCAGTATGCGGGGCAGGAGGAGAACGTCAGACGGTTTGAAGATGCTCTGCGCCGCCTGGAGATACGGCCAAACGAGCGTTCAATATGAGATGGAAATGCAGGAGTTCTTGATGAACCGATACTGGGTATGTACTGCACGTACAGGAGATGAGCTTTTGAATCGGCCCCATGTCATCAAAGATAGACGAAAATGTCATCAAATAACAGGCATATTTTCACTCAAAGCGTTATAATGAAGCTGTGATTGTCTGGCGTGTGCGTAAGGGATTGTTCCGATGCTGGTGTTTGGATATACTTTTCTTATTCACTTTTTTTATTCGACAAAAGGAACCGTATTCTTTTTTCTGATGGCCGTTATAGCAATGGAGTTCATCTGCCAGTATTTTGTGGTGAAAAAGGGTAAGGTACGAAAACAAAAGACAGCGGCGTTCACGGCTTTTTTGCTGAGCGCCTTTTTTGTATTGTTTTCCGGTGCGTCCGGTTTCGTGGTATACGGTGTTCGTGATGAATTATGGCTTTCTGCACTGCAGTTTTTGACAGTACTTTTGTTCCTGGAGGCTGGTTTCCTGATGGAGTCTTCGAAGCCATTCTGCGAGGTCAGCAAAACATGGGCGAAGGAAGTTACCATCCTGTTTGAACTGCCGGAGGATACGGATGCGCTGGTCAGAAAACTGCTGACCTGTGATGATTCTCTGTTTGATGGTTTGAAGAGAATATTCGCAGACCATGCGCAGGCTGACGGAAGGGGAGCCAGATTACTGCCTGACCGTGGTAAAGAAAAGGGCAAAACAGGGCAGAGGCGGGCTGGGAGCACAAAGCCGGGATGGTAACTGCTGATTCCGGAATAGCGGTAAAACTGTATTATCTTGTACTTGTGGCAGGGAGTGTATTCTACCTGGCCCAGGTAGTACGAATGCATTTTATTTGAAGCAGAATGGGAAGCATAGAGTATTTTATAAGGAGGAACACGGAGGATGAAGGGAAAAATGTTTGGAATGACAGCTGCGGCCAGTACGATTCTGTTGTCGGGAGCGATTCTGATTTCTACGGCGGCTATCAGCGCACAGCCTGTGCAGGCGGCGGAAGATCATGCGGCCGGAAGCATGCAGAGGCAGGTCGAATGGGGGATTGCGCCGTTTACCAGTGCGGATATATCCGTAGAACTGGCAGAGGTATCATTTTTGACGGCGGAGGATTACGGCATAGAGATGGTGTGGGCTGACGAACGGATCAAGCCAAATTATAAAGTCAGCAATGGAAAGCTTACCGTTTTTACCCCCGAGCATGGAGCTCTCAGGCTTCGCAATACCGAGAGCGGACGGTTCATCGTGTATTTGCCGAAGACGGTCGAATTGGATACGGTTTCTCTCAAGACAGACCTGGGAGGGATACAGATTGCGGACAGGAAGATCAATTCCTTACAGGCTCATTGCGATGCGGGAGATATCTTGCTGAACCGGGTTTCTGTCCGGGATTTGAAAATCAAACAGGATCTGGGAGATGTTGGTATGCTGGACAGCAGTGTGACCCATTCGGCGGATGTGCAATGCAGCGCTGGTGAGGTTACGGTCTCCGGGAATATTCAGGGTAACGTAAATCTCTCTGTTGATCTTGGAGATATTCGCTTTGAGACAACAGCGGAAGCTGCAAAATATCAATATAATTTGTCGGTAGACATGGGAACGATTATAGTAGACGGCAGCAGGAGTGAGGGAAGCCGGACGCATCAGGGCGGTCCGTCTGCGCTGACTGCACAGTCCAGTGCCGGTGAAGTGGAAGTCAGATTTCATAGTGCGAATGCCATGGGCGCGGAGAATGCCGGCACCGATGTTCCCTACAGGGAATATGCGCCATATGGAATCACATAAGTTTTGAGCCGGCGGGCGCTTTACTACGAAGGTCATCCTGTGCAGGGCTTTGTCGGAAGGATTGCTTCAAATGGCAGCCGCCATGACTGGGATTTGAACCGCGACACGGACTCCGGGATATTTTTACAGGGAAGGTATGAAAATGGGACGCTGACCGGGATTGACAAAATGACGGAGGCGCAGATTACTGAGGTATTTGGCGCAGATTCGGTGAAATGAGAAAACAGGAATAAGAAAAACAGGAATAAGAAAAAACAGGATTAAGAAAAACAGATGATAATTGGAGGAGTAAATGATGAAAGTGAACAAGATAAACTGGCTGCTTATGGTAATCCATCTGGTGGTGGGATTTGGAATTTCTGCGGTTCTGGTACTGGTGGGTGGAAGCAGCCTGCCCTATGAAATGGCAGATCTGATGGTTGGAATGGCAGTATTTGGGGTGATTTTGTCGGCGCTGTCTCTCCTTATTTTAGGGGCGCTGTTTTATGCGGTCGGCAAAAAACAGATGGCAGGCCGTCTGGCGGCAGAGGGCTTCCGGTGCACCAGCCGGTTTGACAGCTACAATGCCGTCGTGGCGGTTGACGCGAACAAAGGGAAAATAGGACTGCTGATGCGGCTCAATCCATTTTCTGTTCAGATCCTGGATGCTTCGGGAATCCGTTCGGCGGAGGTCAGCGATGGAAGGGGGATAACGGGAGGGACAAGCCTGGTGAGCTTCCGATTCTGCCTGGATGGGATGAAATTTAAAATTCCTACATTTTCATCAAATCGCTGTTATAATATGAAATCAAATGAAGTTATAGAGGGAATCGAAAAAGCTGAGAAACAGGTCGAGTATCTGCTGGAGGCAAAACGAAACTCGGAGACCGTGTTTGGTGAGTGAGTGCGGAGGAGGAATCATGGGATTATTCAACAAACTATTTAAGAAAAATGAAGCGGCACAGATACCAGCACCAGTATCGGCACAGACACCAGCATCGACAGCAACACCCGCACAGGAATCGCTCTGCCCTAATAAGGATACCATAATGGGATTCGCCCTTCTTCATACGGCGGAGCTTTCAGAGGAGGAGCTGACAGGGGCGATAAAAGAGGAATTTGGTCCTGAAACGGCGACAGAGGTTTCCAGAGACAATCTGTTCTCTGTGATTGTAAGCAGGGAGGAGGCGCAGTTTATCTGTACGCTGATGCCATTTGCTGTGCCGGACCATGAGGTGGAGAAACTGTTTCCGTTTCATTCGCTGTCGCCGGAGGCGGAGCTGGAGATGGGGAGACATAAGGCATTTCTGATTATTGCAGGCAATGGGTTTGAACTGGAAAAGAAACGGGAGGCCTGTCTGGCGTTTAACCGGCTGTGCGGCGCGGTCATGAGACTGGAACAGGCTGTCGGCATGTATATGGGAGGGGCAGGGCTGCTTCTGGAAAAGGAAACTTATCTGAGACACGTGGAAATTATAAAGTCTCCCGTCGGTGAAGACCGGAACTATTTTCCGGCGCCGCTCTGGATCCGGGTACTTCTCTATCTCGATGACGGAAAGAAGATGGCCCGGACCGATGGCCTTGCAGATTTTGGTTATCCGGATGTCTGTGTTTTTAATACCCATCAGGAGCCGGAGGCGCTGTACCAGCAGCTGTATCTCATGGCGATCGAGGAGATCACCGGCAGAGGTGTCTACCGCAGTGGGGACCTGATCCGGATTGACGAAGAAACGGAGGCCGTCTGTAAACTGGCGGACGGTGTTTTACATATTATTGGCACGTGAGACCAGGGCGTGCCGATGGCAGAAATGAATCTTCAAATACGCCCAGGTACTGCATTGCACAAATACCGGTGAATTCAGCACGAATGCCTCACAGCCGCAGAGAACTTGTATCTTTGCAGCTGTGAGGTATGTTTACTTTATAGGAAATTCCTTTTAAATCATGAATTATGTAAACAAAGAGCCTTGCAAAAGCAGGGCACAGAAAACAGACGATCAAGATTAGAAGATATAAAAACCTTCTTTTCCAAATCGTCATCGTCGATATCATCAAATTCATGTTAAAAGTAATCCATATCCAAACGGTCCTCATCACTCATGTCGCGGACTTCATCAGAGGTCATCCCTTCCGGTGGGTTTTGGATATATTGTATCCGCAGTTCCTTTGCAAGTTCTTTTTCCGTTATACGTTTGATTGTAACCGTCTCCATTTCATATCAGATACACTAATTGTATCATGAGAAGGCCGGATGTGAAAGTACACAAGCGGGGGAACGACAGCAGTATTTACGCATAGCTTTTTCATATAATTCATGCAAAGGAACCGGTTTGTGGTTAAAATAGAGTTCTAAAAAGAGCATAGTAGTGCCACAGTTGTGGCATTTTAAAGGATCATATCCAAAAGAATGCAGAATGGATTCTCTCCAACGGTTGAAGGAATGAAAAATAGTATGTTTTTCTTTAGAGACAACTCTGCGTAGCCGCTGGTCGGCTTCACGGTGTCTGGCATAAATCCCGTAGTAACGGATCATTTTGAAATATTTTTCCGGGATATGTTGGGTTAACCGGGAGATAAAGTCAAGAACCGGAATGGTTTCTGTAATGAGTTTGTTATCTTCATGCCTGTTGTAATGAAACGTGACGGAATCGCCGTCATAAGAATCAATCCGTGAAGTAGCAATGACAGGTCTGCCCAGGTAATACCCGATATACGTAATGACATGATTGGGATTGCTTTTTAAATCTCTGCCAAAGGTGTGAAGGACACAAATGAAACCAGGAGTAAATAGTACCGACTGATTCTCCTTATGGAACATGCGTGTAATAACGCTGTCGACAGAAGAAAAAAGGCAGTTTAAAAGAGAACGGTCCTGTAGAAAGCTCATACAAGAGGCTGGCCGAATACTCATATGACAGAATTGCCACCCTTTCAACCGCCAAGTTTACAAGGGTGGTTTTTCTGTACCCGTTTCCAGGATTTAGAAAACGCTACTGACTAATCAAAACGATTAAGGTCAGTAATGCGAGAATGAACATACCAAAGGCCATTAAGTCTTTAAAGTCAAACTTTATTCGCACCACCTCCCATCTTATGTAGATGAAAGGCCAACACCTTGTAATAACATGATTGTTCCTTATGGATATTTAACAGATTATATCTGGCCGTTCAATAAAGAAATGAACCAGTTTTAAGAAACCTTGCTTCATCTGTAGGTTAATCTTTTCTGTCCCCATTCTTTACTAAAGCATACATGCTGGGTAATGTCAATAAAACCAATGTTTTATTGGAGTAGGAAAATTAATCTTTTCATAAGTATAAATTGATTCTTTTTATGTGTATCATAGGATTAATATTTCAAACAGGATGTCGATTCACTAAAAAGCACGATGCCCCCCCAACACAACGCAAGACACCCATAATTCAGAGATGAATCTCAAGCAAATCCAAGTTGGAGATTATTCAAGTTTACTCGGTACTTGGAAGGAAATAGTTTATGCAGATAACCTGTTTGACGGAATAGGGCAGCAGTGGCTTACGGGTAGGAAAGACAGTACAGATATTAACGTCCTTTTTGGACTATCTCCAGCAAAACCGCTTATAAGTGTAAAAGAGACTGCGTTTTTTTGCAGATTTTATATAATACTGCGACAAAATATGTTAGAATAATCCAAGTAATACAAATACAGGAATATCAACTTTTTAAATAATAAAAGCATCAAAATGACTAGTTTATCAGGGAGGAGATTTCGTTTGAACATAATTAATCAGCGGATTATTAAAGATCTAATAGATGAAATTGCATGTCTTAGTCCTACGGATTTAGAATTAGTTGGTCATGAGGTAATTTCATTACAAGAAAATCAAAGATTAATCCATCATGGAATAAATAAAGACTATAAGCCTAGTGGATACACGGTAGACAGCTTTTCAAATGATTCTTTGATTGTTGTTGAATATAGTACGGATAAGGATTATTTTACAGACATTTCACCAAATTTAACGGATTGTTACAAGAAAATTCAAAAAGATATCAAGCATGCTATTGGTCATAAGCCCCCTAAAGGTCCAGATAAAATTTATCTGATTAGCAGCCAGGAAGAACCAGCGTCTTTTCGGACAAAATATAATACGACTCAAATTAGCCAAACCCAAGGATACAGAACCATTATCTATGATGCCCGCGAATTGGCAAAATTGATTTATCAGCTATCAATTGAAAATCCAGCAAATGCTGACTATTTTAAACAGTTTTTACCTATGTTTTCTATGCACTTAGATAATCATGAATATTATGGAAAAATACCGGCACGTTGTGAAAAATATATTTCCGAACCCAAAATATTAAATGCAATTACACGGCACTTTGAAAAAGGACAATGCATATGTATTTTAAATGGAGTAAGCGGTTCTGGAAAGACTCAAGCGGCAATTGATTATATACATTGTAAAAAAAATGATTTTACAACCTACATTTGGATTAGTGGTGATGACTGGCCCCATGATTCACCATTAAGTTCAATACAAAGGACTCGGGGAGGCACACCTGTCAATGTTGCTGGACTATTTAATTCATCAAAAACAATTCTTGTAATTGATAATATTGAGCGGCAAATAGATACTTCCCAGTTTTCTGAACTTGCAAAAGGGTTTGAAAAAGGGAGTGTGATTTTAGCGACATCACAAATTGCGCAGCCTGGTAGTCCTCTTTATTTAGCGATTCCAACTTTTTCCGGAGAGGTTGCACGTTGTATCCTTAATGATGATCACACCAGTTTAGAGGAATTAAATAAAGTTGTAGAAGTTTGCAAGTCCTCTCCGCTGGTATTAGCTACAATAAGGAAAATGATAGAGCTGGAGCATATTCCACGTAAAGAATTGTATAAAGAGGTTCTTCAGTCTCCTGATAAAATACCCGGGCCGGATGGATTGTCAATCATGCGTCGGATATTAGAAAAACTTGATGATTCTACTGTTCAAGCACTTCGTAAAATTGCCAATACAGGCTTGGCTGCCTTTGATTTGAAATTTCTTCGTGTATTTATTGGAACTCTGCATTGCCATAGTCTCCAACAATTATCTATTTTAACGCAAACGGATGTTCCTGAAATTGTAAAAATACATGATCTTATTTGTTTGGCAATGCAAGATAGACAAGACAACACCGAAATAATGGCCGCCTTAAATGAATATATTGAAGAGAATAGTGGTGAAATGACGCCCAGCGTCCTTCGCCAAATTCATTTATGCTACAAGCAGATTCTTAGTATAAAATCTCATGGAATTATCCCACAACTAGATTGGCTTACTTATGCCTTACTTCAGGTTGAGGATAAAGAAAAATATAGTCTTGGAGAGCGTCTTTATAATTATCCGATAACAGATAACCTCCCACTTTCTTCTGTATTGTGTATTATTGAGTCCAAAGAGTTGCATGGATATACATTGTCTGATCGTAAGGAACGTGAGGCTTATTATAGTGAATGTGCAGATATGTATAAAAGCAAATTTGATGAATGTACGCAAGATACTATAAAAATTGAGTTACTTCATCACTGTGGCAAATCCCTTCGAAGGTGCCAGCGATATAAGGAGGCTTATCAATGTTTTCTAAAACTGCTAGAACTAAAACCATATTGGCATGCAACCTATGGACAAATAATCTCTTTAGGCACTATATATAATGTAGATGCTGATATTAAAAAGGAAGGGGAAAGGTATCTTGACACCTTATTAAGAGATATGTTTCAGGATGCTTCTATTGTTCCGCTTCGAGTTTCCTTGGCGGCAATTACTAAACTAAGATCTTATCAAACCACAATCAGTAAATTAACTGCTGCTGAAATAGAGAAGTTATCAACTATAATTTCTATGTCTGCCCTTGAGGGTATTGGTCAGTTTTATGAAGCATTTGTTGCATTTACATCAATATTTGGGTATCGTTATAGTTCTATTTGTGTTGAATTAGCAGAGAATCTTTCAGGAATGTTAACTGTGCCTCCAGAGCTGATAGATAAACAGCAATGGGTAAGTGCGTGTGAGGCATTATCAAATACCGCAAGTGCTGCGGAAAGGGAAAAAAAACCGGAACTTTCTAATCTGCTTATAAATGCGAGTATCAACTTTGCTAATTTACTTTCGAATACTGATGTTATGAAACCCTTCGGTGCACGTGCAGTAGCAAAAGCATACATAGCAGGTAATTTACCCAAAGAGGCTTTAAATGTAATCTCAAAAGTACCAGAGAATAGAATAGACCATTGGATTTTATACCGTAAGGCCGAGGCAGAATTAATGATACCTGATTGTGACAATGCTTTAATAAGCGCAGAAAAAGCGTATCAATTAGCCACCAAAGATTTAAAAGCAGTTAGCAGAATTTCGATTTACCATGATCTTTTAAGTAAATGTTACGAAAAACTGGGGAATATACGGTCTGCTTACAAAGAAGCCATGGATGCATTAAATAAATGCCAAGACTCTCAATATAGAAAGGAACTTCAAGAGCGAGTTACTCGGTTGAGGGAAACGTACAGTTTGGAATAGAAGTGCTATGTAGCCACTAAATGGACTTTGCTTAATAATATTTAAACAATGTGCTTCCATCAAGATCACTGCGATTCGCATTATCCATATTATTTAAACGCGTCAAGCAGCACATAGATATCCATAGCGTCTATAATAAGCGTGTGTTAATTGATTCAATAGTCCTTGGTGTAAATTTTTCCAAGGACTATTTTCGATGATACGATTAATTTTTTATGTAAGTCTTGATAGTGGATTATATACGACCAGTTATGTGTCAAGTGTTACATCTAGGAATTTTGGAGATGAATTCTATATAGAAGATGAGATTAGCCATATTAAGGTTAGTTGGCTGGTATAGGAGATCATGAGAAAAGTGATTCCACGTTCTTGGAATTGTGGTAAAATGAAAGAACCAGAACGATAAAGATAGCAAGGAGGCTGCACAATGAATTTGATATTAAAATTGAATGCCAGATATCAATCAAAACACAGATTTGATGTCGAATAGAACAGATTGCCTGATTCCTGTGATTCAGGCAGACAGGGAGTGATAGCATGGCACTGCGTCGGCCTTCTCAATTTAACCAATTAACGGATTTTTAGCCAGATGTATGGAAACGCATGGAAGCGGTTTGCCAGAATAGGAAAGAGGTATTATATGGACAGAAAAAAAACGGCAGCATATATAGGCTTTGCAGTTATTATGATAGCGCTGGGAGCCAGCGACGCGCTGAAAGGCGTATTTGCACCGATTTTCGAGACCCACTTTGCGCTTACCAATACACAGCTTTCTGCTGTCATTACGGTGGGGTATATCGGTAATCTGATGTTTCTTATAAGCGGGGGAGGTCTTGCGGACCGTTATAAGATAAAAACGGTCTTTCTGGCGGCGCTGCTGGCATGGATGGGGGCGCTGATGCTCTATCTTGTAACGGATAATTACTACTGTCTGTTAATTGGGGTCTTCGTTACCATGGGAACATCTACCTTTATGAACACCATGATCAATCTCATGTCACCTCTGATCTTTACCGGGGCCTCGGCCATTGCAGTTAATACCTTGTTTTTCGTGCAAGGAATCGGAACTGCGGGAAGCCAGAAGCTGGCCGGTATGTATGCCGGCGGATTCGGAAGCTGGAAGCTGGTGAATGGTCTGCTGCTGGCGCTGGGACTTTTGGGGCTGGTGTTTGTTGTATTGATCAGGGTGCCGGAGCCAAAATCAGCGGCGGGGGGGAAAAGGGAGGGGGGGGGAGAAGAGAGCTGTACGACG
>OBUZ01000286.1_pt1 | contig 36840 bp, 34 predicted proteins | sample 1494961 | NCBI WGS metagenome assembly OBUZ01 (sample SAMEA2579939, study PRJEB22360) | human gut metagenome | biome: human gut; feature: human-associated habitat; material: faeces | place: Denmark | collected 2008/2010
ATTATAATAGAAACTGCAAACGTTTGAATTTTCAATCTTTTATTTTTTCATATACAGAAAAGGAGTATTCAATATGGAAATACTGGACCGCTATATTCATCAATTATTAGATCAGAGTACCCCTGAATCACCGATCTGGTATAAGGAAGAGAGCGATGCATCGGCTCCGGCCAAATGGAACTATATGGATGGCTGCATGATTAAGGCCATTCTCGAACTCTACCACATTACAGAAAACAGCAGATACTTAGAATTCGCCGATCATTTCATCGATCACTTCGTCCGCGAGGACGGCTCCATTGTTTCCTACGACCCGGAAGAATATAATCTGGACAATGTAAATGCAGGCAAGACCCTGTTCGATTTATATAAGCTGACCGGAAAAGAGAAATACCGGAAGGGAATCGACACCGTGCACAGCCAGATCCTCGGCCAGCCCCGCACCTCTACCGGCAACTTCTGGCACAAGCTGATCTACCCCAACCAGATCTGGCTGGACGGGCTCTACATGGCGCTTCCCTTCTATATGCAGTATGAAGTGGAATACAATGGCTGCAAAAACTGCATGGACATTATCAATCAGTTTAAAAATGTCCGGCAGCTGATGCGGGAGCCGCTGAATGGTCTTTACTACCACGCCTATGACGATTCCCGGAAGATGTTCTGGTGCGACAGGGTGACCGGACTCTCCGATAACTTCTGGCTCCGCGCGCTGGGCTGGTTCTCCATGGCGCTCATCGACACCATGGAAATCATGCCGGATTCCTTAATGGAGCAGCGCTCCGAATTAAACACCATATACCGGGAACTGATTGACGCCATGCTTCCTTACCAGGACGAAGCGACCGGCATGTGGTATCAGGTCGTGAACCGCGGCGGCATCAGCCCCAATTACTTAGAGACCTCCGGTTCCGCCATCTTCGCATACGCGATCATGAAGAGCGTCCGCCTGGGCTATCTGCCGGACACGTATCTTCCATTCGGCGAGAAGGCATTCCAGGGTATCTGTGACAAGTATCTCTCCGAAGAAAACGGCGAATTACAGCTGGATGGCATCTGCCTCGTAGCCGGCCTCGGCAACACCGAGAACCGGGAAGGCACCTTTGAATATTATATGCGGGAGCCTATTGTAAAAAACGAAGCGAAGGGCATCGCACCGCTCATTCTTGCTTATATTGAAACCTTGATTCGGAAGTAGGTTACAGGTTTCATTTCCCTTGCAACGGTATGGGGGCTTATGGTATCATATGCCATAAGCCCCATACTTTGGTTTGCGGAAAGGATCTGTACATATGAATGAAGCACTTTTTCAACTGATCTCTTATTTTTTCATCTATTCATTTCTGGGCTGGTGCATGGAAATTGCCTATGCGGCTCTGAAAAAGAAGCATTTCTATAACCGCGGCGTCTTAAATGGCCCTCTCTGCCCGGTTTACGGAATCGGCATGATCCTGATTCTGACCTTTTTCAGTTCTCTGAGAGAGAGTCTCGTCTTCCTGGCCATCGGAAGCGCCGTCATCGCCACGATCCTGGAATTCTTCACCGGGGCGCTGATGGAAAAGCTGTTTAAGAAGCGGTGGTGGGACTATTCTGATTATAAATACAATCTGGGCGGTTACGTCTGTATTCCATTTTCAGCCCTTTGGGGCGTGGGAGCGGCGCTTACTCTCCGTTTTATTCATCCACTGATCCATATGGTCATCAGCCGGGTTCCAGCACTGGCCGGACAGATTATCCTCATCACCGGTCTCGTCATCCTGGCCATGGATTTTATCAGCGTACTCGGTGTGGTCTTCCAGGTGCAGAAATACAACACCCGCGTGGAAGAGCTGGCCGAGGGAATGCAGCAGATTTCCAACAGACTGGCACGCTCCATTTTTACCCGGATCGAACGACGTATGGCTAAGGCCCATCCCGGAGCAGCGCCAGAAAGCACTGCGGCTGAGACCGACTCCGTCTCCCGCGCAAAAACACGTTCCTGCGAGGCAGCTCCAGCCGTCTTCGCCGACGGCTGTTCGTTCCATAAGCTCGTATGGCTGTTCTTTATCGGAGCGTTCCTGGGAGATATCACTGAGACGATCTTCTGCTACGTCACCTCCGGAATCCTGATGAGCCGCAGCAGTGTGGTCTATGGACCCTTCAGCGTCGTGTGGGGGCTGGGCGTTGTGGTCCTCACCATGATGCTTCATAAGTATAAGGACCGTGACGACCGGTATATTTTCCTATTCGGTACTGTGGTAGGCGGCGCCTATGAGTACATCTGCAGCGTGTTCACGGAGATCGCCTTCGGCACCGTATTCTGGGATTACAGCAAACTGCCCTTCAACCTGGGAGGAAGAATCAACCTGCTGTACTGCTTCTTCTGGGGCCTGGCGGCCGTCATCTGGATCAAGCTTCTTTATCCGCGCATCTCGGGTCTCATTGAACGGGTTCCGGTCAAGGCGGGGAAATTATTAAGCTGGTGCATGATCGTCTTCATGACGGTAAACATCGTGATTTCAGCCATGGCGCTGGCTCGCTACTCGGACCGGCAGACGGGCCGGGAAGCCGCCAACTCCATCGACTACTTCCTGGATGATCATTTTCCGGATAAGAGGATGGAGTGGATCTACCCGAACGCCATTGTCAAAGAAAATACAGCCGGAGAACCATAGCTTCTATAAAAATAGACCAATGGAAATCCGCAGGAAGATCTGAACATAAAAGGAAACGTGGTCACAGTTATGAAGACGGAGAACAGCGAATGATTAATCGATTAAAACAGGATGTACGTAAAAGGTCTGCCTATTATTGGCGGATGTTAGCCGCTTATCTGCTGCTTTTGCTTGTTCCAGTGTTGTTTATGGAAAGCGTCAATTTCTTATCTGTCCGTTCATCTACACTCGCGTCGATGAACGAACTTTTTCTAAATGACGGAAACAGACGGCTGGAGACCTTGGAAGAACAGATAACGGCGGCCGGCAAGGTCGCGGCAAATGCCAGACATACTTCCTGCTTTTATGAACCGTTCAGCAAAAAGAACTATCCGTCGTCGGTATTGGATATTGAAGAATATTTAAACAAGCAGAGTCCATGGCTGACTCTTTTTTCCGAAATATATTATTACCATATCGGAAAGGAAACAGCCATATTTGCTGACGGGCTTAAATCAAAGGAGACTCTGTATAACAATTACCATCGTTTTACCGGGAATTACTGGGGAAACGGGGAGGATAACCAGGGGATGATGTTCGCAGAATACCGTAACGATACCAGCGGCAGGGAACAAATCGCGTTGATTATACCTCTGGAACAAAAGATTGCGAAAGAAAGGGAGTTCGTATCCTGCCTCGTGTTGGTGCTTGACAAGTCACGGCTCGGGGAACTGCTGGCGATGCCGGGGAATTATCCGGAGGAAGCGATTTCACTGTATTATCAAAACCAGCTGATCTACTCCAACGGGGGGGAGCGTGTAAAGGCAGGAACGAAAGCTTTGGAGCCGACCGTATCGGGCGCCTTCTTCACATTGAAATGGAGGATCCCCGAGACGGTTTATACAAACACGATTATGGAAAGCATCCGGAAACAGTTTATGGTGGTTTTTACCGTTCTGGCTGTTGGAATGCTCATGATCTATAAATTTATGGAATACAACTACATACCATTAAAAAATATCGTGGAGAGACTGGCCGAAAAACTGCCGCACCAGACGGACCAGCCCATTCCGACAGACGAGTTCCGGTACCTGGACCTGATGCTGGGAGAGCTGCTGTACTCGAAACAGCTTCTGGAGGAGAGCAATCAGACGCTGAAACGGGAGCAACTGCTGTATCAGCTGCTGTACAGCCATATTCAAAAGGGCAGCCTGCTCTACAGCGAGTGTATTGGCTGCGGGATCCGGGTGGACCTGAAATCTCTGGAATGCCTTTATCTGGAAGAGCAGGGCGGGGATTCAAAATGGTATGTTTTTCTTACAGAAGAATTAGGGGCGAAGAGAGACGGCCTCTATATCTATTCGGTATATTATACGGAAGCAGGCTTTATATTTCTGATTACTTCCACCATGAAACCGGAGGAACTGGATGCATTTTTACGGGCGGAGATTTGTCCGGAAAACGGAACAAGGGTGGTCTTTGGGAAAGCGGTGGAGAGCAGCGAACAAATCAATGATTCCTACAAGAGCTTACAAACAGACCAGCCAGACAGTCATTACGAGATGGACCGGAAGAGGCAATCCGGCGGGGCTGAACAGAAGTTCACGTTTTCTCCTGCCGACAGATTTTACCCGCATACCTCTCTGACAGCGCTCTTTGAAGCAGCGGAAGAGGAATCGTTAGAGAAGATGGGGCTCGTTCTGTCCAACATCAGGGAGGCGATTGCAATAGCGCCCTCCGCCGCCGCGGTGGTCATCTACCTGGAAGCAGCCCGAATCCTGTCGGAGGAGGAAATTCAGCCCTCCGGTGTTCTGGAGCTGCTAGGCGGAAGCGATAGTGAAGAAGCAAGAGGTATCCTGAGCAAACGGCTGGATATCCTCTATAAGCAGTTTCGCACCCGGTCTGTCCTCACATCGTCCGCATCCGGGCAGCTCAAGAAGGGGGAACAGCCGATCCGCTGGGACCGGGATTTGAACAGGATTATCCGTTATATTGAAGAAAACCATATGAAATCCACGTTTTCCATCAAAAGCATGGCGGCGGATATCGGAACGACACAGTCTAACTTAAGCCATTATTTCAAGAAAAGCACCGGTCAGAATATCTCAAAATATATCGACACGGTTCGGATGAAGCGGGCCATGGAGTTGTTAAAGGGCCCGGCAAGAATTGCCGATATCGCTGAGTCCCTTGGCTATAACAGTTCTGCCGTCTTTATTGAAACCTTCAAGCGGACATACGGAATGCCTCCAAACCAGTACCGGCAGCAACCGCCGCCATACGGTACAGCTCGCCGGACTTAACCGGCGGCAGCCTGTACATTTTACATGCGGGGCTGTTTCACAAATCATGGATTTTGAACAAATTTCACAAATCATGAAATTTGTTCAAAAATCCTGAAAACCATTTCTGTATCCATATCTTTTCAAAAATCTGGAATTGACGCTCAAAATTTTTCAATGTTATACTCTCCCTATCATCAAGGACACAAAAAACTCTGTGTCCGCAATACTAAACTAAATAAGATGGAGGAGAAAAAATGAGAAAAAGGAATAATGGAAACAGGACTCCGGTAAAACGGATTGCGGCGGCTGCGCTCTGTGCGGTATTGGTAACAGGACTCACTGCATGCGGAGGAGAAAAGAATGCGTCTTCCGTTCAAACGCCGGAAGGCGGCACCGTATCTATATCGGATAACCTGAATGCAGAAGGACTTCCGATTCTGAAGGAGAAGGAGACCTTTAAGATCCTGGTCGGCCAGCAAAGCACCAAGCAGGCGGCCGCTGCAAAACAGTGCGTGCTGGATGCCGCAAAAGCCACGAATATCGAAATCGAGTGGATCGAGGTTCCCACCTCATCTTGGGATGAAAAGATTAATATCCTGTTTGCTTCTAATGAACTGCCGGATGCGATTATTGGCAGTATTAAGAATATTTCTGAATATTATAAGCAGCTGACTCCCTTAGACAATTACATAGAACAGTATGCGCCGAACGTAAAGAAATTCTTTGAGGAACGTCAGGACTATCCGCCGGCATTGCGCTGCGTCGACGGCCAGATCTACGGTTTCCCCATTGGAGACGAATCGACTCACAACATCATTGACAGCCAGATGTGGATCAATACCGCCTGGCTCGAAAAGACCGGTTTGGATATGCCGGAGACTACGGATGACTTAAAAAAAGTCCTGAAAGCGTTTCAGAGTGGGGACATGAATGGCAACGGAGATCCGAATGACGAGATTCCCTTTACGTTTACGACGGCCTGGGGCTGGAGTTCCACCATAGAGAACGTATTTGGAAGCTTTGGCGCACCAGAGAATGACAACCATGTGTTTATTGACCCGGCTGACAACAAGACCGTTAAACTGTCTCCGGAACTGGATGGGTATTATAAATGCCTGAAATGGCTCAACGAATTGTATCAGGAGGGACTTCTTGATAAAGAGGTCTTTGTACAAAGCAGCGATCAGTATGACAGCAAGAACGCCGGTCAGGACCATATTGGCGTCTACATTGGCTATGGAACAGGCGGACTGGGCAATAATGCAGTCGATTACAGCGCGGTGCCGCAGCTTACCGGGCCAGATGGAGACTGTATACTGATCGGGAATAACGTGACGCGTCCCATCGGTTTTTCCATTCCGAAGACGTGTAAGAATCCGGCTGCCATGGTTCGGCTTTACGACTATTTAAATTCTGATATCGAACTCGTAATGAACTGGGATCGTGGAAAAGAAGGCGTCAACTGGGAGTGGGCTACGAATGATGCAGGAGAAAAAGTGCCATCTCTGATCTATCGCACCCAGGAAGAGTGGAAAGCGCTGGGCTACGAAAACATGACGGAGGCCAAGACGAGAGAGAGCTTTGCAGGGTGGTCACCCGCCCTCTGGACTCAGGATATCGAGGCCACGGTTCTCGATATCCAGCCGACTCCCGATAAAAAGCTGATGGCTGTAAAGAATGATCTGGATAAGTGTGTAAAGGGGCTCCCGGCCGGAACTGCTTCCGAAGAAAATGCCAGCAAACGCGCGCTGATCCTGACAGATATGGATAACTATTTGAAAAAATTCATCTCAGACTCCGTGATTAACGGGATCGACGATGCCAAATGGGAGACTCATTTAAAACAGATAAAGAGCATCGGCTCGGAGGAGTATTTAAAGCTGTGTCAGGAATTTACAGATGGCATCCTGGCGCAGCAGTAACAGGGAAGAAGATTAATCATAATGGAGGTGCCGGGCAATGGCAAAAGTCAGATCATACGTTCCGAAAAGAACGTTAAAGCAGGACTTAAAGCGTACGTGGATGCTGTATCTCTTTCTTCTCCCCGCTGCGGTTTATCTGCTGGTATTTAATTATCTCCCGATGTATGGGGTTCAGATTGCATTTCGAAACTACAATGCAATCGATGGGGTGTGGGGAAGCGCCTGGGTAGGGCTCGATCATTTAAGGAAATTTGTGGAATCGTACCAGTTCTGGACACTGTTAAAAAATACGCTGGTCCTCAGCGTATACTCCCTGGCCGCCGGGTTTCCGATTCCGATCGTGTTCGCCCTGCTCCTGCATAACCTCGTCTCAAAGAGATACCGCAAGTTCTCACAGATGGTGACATACGCGCCGCATTTCATCTCCACCGTTGTTTTCTGTGGTATGATCTGGGTCTTTCTGGGAAGCGACGGCATTATCAACCAGCTGCTGCAGATAATCGGGCTGGAACCGGCCGGTTTCATGTCAAATCCATCTCATTTTAAGCATATATATGTGTGGTCCGGAGTCATTCAGTCTATGGGATTTAATACGATCATCTACATATCCGTGCTGACTGCCGTCTCTCCTGAGCTGCATGAGGCAGCAACGGTAGATGGCGCGACAAAGCTTCAGAGGATTCTCTATATCGACCTGCCTCACCTGGTACCGACAATGCTGATTCTTCTGATTATGAATATGGGGCAGATTATGAATATCGGATTTGAAAAGGCATTTCTCCTTCAGAACGATATCAACCTGTCGGCCTCCGAGATCATCTCAACGTATGTATATAAAATCGGTATTCAGGGGGCGCAGTTCAGCTATTCAGCAGCGATCGGACTGTTTAATAACATCATTAACTTTATCCTGATCATCACCGTCAACAAGATTTCCGCAAAACTGACGAATATCAGTCTGTGGTAAGTCCCTCAATACTCATAATTAAGAAGGAGGCAGAATATGAACAGAGTGACAGTCGGGACAGTGCGCCGCAAGACGCGGCAATGCTGGCAGAACCGTGTTTTTGATATTGTCGTGTTTATACTCGTAACATTTTGTACGATTATCGTCTTGTATCCCTTATTTTTTGTGGTGATCGCATCGATCAGCAACCCGCGGCTGGTGCAGTCAGGCCAGGTAATCCTGTTTCCAAAGGGCATATCCTTTGAGGGATATCGGTACATATTCAAAGACAGCAGAATCTGGACCGGATATCGGAATACAGTATTCAATACGGTGGCAGGAACTCTGTTTGCCATGGCACTGACCATACCGGCGGGCTATGCGTTATCAAGACGCGATTTGCGCGGGCGGAATATCATTATGGGGATCTTCGTATTTACCATGTACTTCAGCGGCGGCCTCATCCCGACATACCTCGTTGTGCGCCAGATTGGTCTGATTGATTCCGTATGGACGCTGGTGCTTCTGGGCTCATTTTCAGTATATAATTTAATCATCTGCCGCACCTTTTTTCAGAGCAGCATCCCCGTGGAACTGCAGGAGGCCGCCGAAATGGATGGGTGTACGATCTTCAAGTTCTTTACTCTCGTCGTACTTCCTCTGTCAAAGCCGATTCTGGCTATTATGGCACTGTACTATGCCGTGGGCAAATGGAATGATTTTTTCAATGGCCTGATCTATGTGAACCGGGCCAGTTTATTCCCGCTGCAGCTGATCATGAGGGATATCCTGATCCAGGGCCAGGCAGTACAGGCGTCAGGCGTGACTGATCCGAAGCAGGTGGAGCTGATGCAGCAGATCGCAATGACGATCAAATATGGAGTAATCATCGTTTCCTCTCTGCCAATCTTAATTTTCTATCCGTTTATACAGAAATATTTCGTAAAAGGCGTTATGATCGGTTCGATCAAAGGATAAGGAGGTTGTAATGAAACAGAAAAGCGTGTTTGTACCAATAGATGACAGAAATGAAAAGGTTCACGCCCATGGAGGGCAGATTTTAACTGATTCCGGCCGGTATTACTGGATTGGCGAAGACCGACGCGGGAGAAACAAGGTATCCTGTTACGTATCGGAAGACCTCTGTTCCTGGAGGTTCTGCAACCATATACTGACTGTGGACAGCCCGGTCGGGAGCCACTATGTGGTGTCGGATCCGACACTCGACATTCCGGGGCGAAGCGCTTCCATAGGAATCGGCTGCAACATCGAGAGGCCGAAGGTTCTTTATAATGAAACGACCGGAAAATACGTCATGTGGATGCACTGGGAGCTTCCGGACAATTACAGCAAAGCCAGGTGCGCTGTGGCTGTCTGCGACACGATCGACGGAAATTACACATATCTCGGCAGCTTTAATCCGATCGGCCACATGTCGAGAGACTGCACGCTGTTTCAGGATGACGATGGAACCGCGTATTTCATCTCGTCGGCCAGGGAGAACTTCGATATCCATGTTTACCGGCTGACTGACGATTACCTTGCCATCGACAGGCTTGAATGCATCCTGTGGCCGGGGCAGCAGCGTGAGGCGCCGACGGTATTCAAGAGAAACGGGATCTATTACATGCTCACTTCGGCCTGCACAGGCTGGACGCCCAATCAGTCCTCCTACGCCTGGGCAAGGAGCATGGCTGGTCCGTGGTCCGCGCGGGAACTGTTCGGAGATGAAACGACATATCATTCCCAGCCTACCTGGGTGGTTCATCGGAGAGGGAAAGATCCTGAATGGCTGTATCTGGGCGACCGCTGGGCCGGCGGCTTTGGCTATGAGCAGTCAGAATATATTCTGCTTCCAATCCGGTTTGAGGGAGAACAGGAGATTACTCTGGACTGGACAGAAGAACTTGAGCTGTAAGAAGAGGGGTCTGTAAAAATGCGCCTGACGCAGTGGAGCCGCACCCATGATTTTTCAATCATTGGCGCGGCTCCACTTTCAGGCCTGGTTACCATCACTTTCGGCAAACTTTGCCCTGCTTTTATTCATTCTCCTGCATCTGCTCATCGGTCAGTGTAAATACCTGTCTCTTACGCGCCATCTCATCGCTGGCCAGGTACTCGTCGTACGTGGTGATCTTATCGATCAGCTGGCCGTTCACGATCTCCATGATACGGTTAGCGGTCGTCTCCACGATCTGATGGTCACGGGAGGAGAAGAGCAGCACGCCCTGGAACTTCACCAGGCCGTTGTTTAACGCCGTGATGGACTCCATGTCCAGATGGTCGGTCGGCTCGTCGAGCATCAGCACGTTGGCACCGGAGATCATCAGCTTGGAAAGCATACAGCGGACCTTTTCACCACCGGATAAGACACGGACCTTCTTCACGCCATCCTCTCCCGCAAACAGCATACGTCCCAGGAATCCGCGGACATAGGTCGCTTCCTTTTCAGGAGAGTACTGTGTCAGCCAGTCCACAATGGTGTCATCGTTGTTGAACTCCGCGCTGTTGTCCTTCGGGAAATAGCACTGGCTTGTGGTCAGTCCCCACTTATAATCGCCTTCATCCGGTTCCATCTCGCCGGAAAGAATCTTGAACAGAACCGTCTTCGCCTGCTCGTTGGGGCCAACCAGGGCTACCTTATCTTCTCTGTTTAAGATAAAGGAGATATTGTCGAGTACCTTCACGCCGTCGATCGTCTTGGATAAATTCTGTACGGTCAGCACTTCGTTTCCGATCTCACGGGCCGGGCGGAAATCAATATACGGATATTTACGGCTGGATGGCTTGATATCATCCAGTTCGATCTTTTCAAGAGCACGTTTTCTGGAGGTCGCCTGCTTGGACTTGGAAGCATTGGCGGAGAAACGCTGGATAAATTCCTGCAGCTCCTTGATCTTCTCTTCCTTCTTCCGGTTCGCCTCTTTCATCTGCTTCACCATCAGCTGGCTGGACTCATACCAGAAATCATAGTTACCGGCATACAGCTGAATCTTGCCGTAGTCGATATCCGCGATCTGGGTGCAGACTTTATTTAAGAAATAACGGTCATGGGATACCACGATTACCGTGTTTTCAAAGTTAATCAGGAACTCCTCCAGCCATGCGATCGCGTCGAGGTCCAAATGGTTCGTCGGCTCGTCAAGAAGCAGGATATCCGGGTTGCCGAATAACGCCTGGGCAAGCAGTACCTTTACCTTCTGGGCGCCGTTTAATTCCTTCATGTATTTGTAGTGAAACTCTGTCTCGATTCCAAGGCCGTTTAATAAGTTGGCCGCGTCGGACTCCGCTTCCCAGCCATCCATGGAGGCAAACTCGCCTTCCAGCTCAGCCGCCTTGATGCCGTCTTCATCTGTGAATTCTTCCTTCATATAGATGGCATCTTTTTCTTTCATAATCTCATACAGTCTGGCATTTCCCATGATAACGGTGTCCAGAACCTGGTACTCGTCATATTTAAAATGGTCCTGCTGGAGGAAGGAAAGACGCTGGCCAGGTGTCATCACGATGTCGCCGCTCGTCGGCTCCAGCTGTCCTGATAAAATTCTTAAAAACGTTGATTTTCCTGCACCATTGGCACCGATCATGCCGTAGCAGTTGCCTTCCGTAAATTTAATATTTACATCTTCAAACAATGCCTTCTTGCCAATACGTAAGGTTACATTATTCGCACTAATCATTCCCAATAAATTCCTTTCTTATAACCGCCGCTCGCTCTGTCATTATTTCCAGTGAGCAGGCACCCGCTGCGGGAGTTTCCGCTCACACAAAACAGGGCTCATAAGGCCCCGTCTCTCATCTCTCTTATTTTACATGAAAATCCCGAATTTGCAAGCCTTTTATCAAAAAAGCCTGTAAATCCGGTGATTTTCAGCTGGATGTATCAAAATCTATTTGGCGGACTCTACTTTAAGCGGGAAATTGGACTCGCTGCCCGCATCGTAGGTCACTGTCACATACGTTACTTTTACCCTGGCGCCGCTGCCATTGCTGTCGTCTGTGGCCTGGCCGAGAACGCCGGTATTAAGGCCCTCGCAGTTATCTTTTAAGAAGCCTGTTTCTTCCCCTTTATCGTCCCGGATCGTAAAGCTGCTCATGGCCTGGTCCGTTACGCTTCCGGTCATGGTCTTCACTTCCATATTCTCCTGGGCATCCAGCACCAGCACAATCTTTGCATTGGCGGCGTCGTCTCCGGAGATCTCTCCCTTGTAAATGATGGAGACAGAGGTCCCCTCCTTCAGCTCATAGGTGGTCTCGATCACCACGCCGTTTAAGTTAAATTTCACTTCCGTATCGCCGTTTTTGACCGTCATGTCCTCCAGCGTATCCGATACCGATTCCACGCTGCACGTCAAAATCTTAAACTCCGCAGTGTTGCCCGGCGCCTCCAGCGTCGCGGCCGGTGTCGTCGCCGGTTCCTTCGTCTCCGGTTCCGCTGTGGTGGGTGCCGGTGTCGTCTCTGTATTACTGGAAGATTTTCCGCAGGCCGTAAAAGCAAGGGCCGCGCAGAGCGCCATTATCACAATCAGTGTTCGTTTCATTCGCATCCTCTTCTTTCTGCTATGTACCATAAGTAGCTTTGTCAAGTGCTCATAGTATATCATCCGATTGTGAAAATTGCTTTGCTTTTTTCTTAATTTTTGAGAGAACCGTAGCCATCCCCGTACCGGCCCAAAAAGTTCTGCGTGCGCTCATTATTGGAGGCGAAAACCTCCTCCGGCGTCCCCTCTTCCACGATCAGTCCATCTGCCATGAAGATGACGCGGTCCGAGATGTCTCTGGCAAATGCCATCTCATGAGTCACGATTACCATGGTGATCTGTAAATCGGCCAGAGAACGGATCACCTTCAGCACCTCGCCCGTAAGCTCCGGGTCCAGCGCAGAGGTGGGCTCGTCAAAGAACAGGATCTTGGGGTTTAAGGCGAGAGCCCTTGCGATGGCAACACGCTGGCACTGGCCGCCGGAGAGCTGGCAGGGGGACGCCTCCGCCTTGTCCTCCAGTCCCATCTTGCGAAGCAGGTCGTACGCCTCGCGGATTACCTCCTCTGATTTTCGCTTCTGCACATGGATCGGCGCGTCGATGATATTTTTCAGCACATTGTAATGTGGAAATAAGTTAAAATTCTGGAAAACGAGGCCGTAATTCCCCTGGATTTCCTTTTGTTTTTCCTTTCCTGCATAGACGGCGGTTCCGTCAGGGCCGTTCCAGGCCGCCTTTTCGCCCAGGTACAGCAGCTCGCCGCTGTCCATCCGCTCCAGCATCGTCGCACAGCGAAGCAGCGTGGACTTGCCCGATCCGGATGGACCGATGATGGAGACAATCTCGCCTTCCGCTACCGCTAAGGAGATGTCTTTCAGTACGCCCTGGCCGTCAAATGATTTCTTGATATGATTCATTTCCAGCAGATACATATGGTTTCTCCTCCCCTTATTGATAGTAATTCAGCCGTTTTTCCACGGTTTCCATGATGACAGCCACCAGCAGATTAAATATGTAGTAGAACAGGCCCGCCGCCACAAACGGAATCAGGCTTGTCTGGGAGGACGCCAGCGCCTTTGCCACTGCAAACATCTCCAGGACGCTGATGGTAAATGCCAGGGAGGTGTCCTTGACCAGCGTGATCACCTCGTTCGTTACCGAGGGGAGAATCCGTTTCATCACCTGCGGAAATATAATCCGGAAAAATGTCTGTGTCTTCGAATATCCCAGCAGCTTCGCCGCCTCATACTGGCCAACCGGCATGGACTGGATCCCGCTCCGGTATATCTCCGCAAAATATGCCGCGTAGTTGACGACAAAGCCGATAAAGGCCGCCCAGAGGCGGTAATTATTCCCCACTTTTATTTTGAACAGATAGTATGGGCCGAAATAAACCACCATTAGCTGCAGCATCAGAGGGGTCCCTCTCATGACTGAAATATAAAATTTTACAATGGTTCTGATTACAGGATTTTTCGACATCCTGCCAAAGGATATGAAAAGTCCCAGAGGCAGGGAAAAAATAAGCGTCACAAAAAATATCTGGATGCTGATCCACATGCCTCCTGCCAGCTGTGAAAAAATCTTCGTTAAAGTCATGGTCTTCCCCTGTCTCTATTTACCAATCGTTGTGATATCTTTATCGAACCACTTCTCGGATATCTTCGCCAGGGTACCGTCTGCCGCCAGTGCTTCCAGCTGTTCCTGAACCTGATCCTTTAAGGTGTCATTTCCCTTCTTGAATCCAACCGCATAGTTTTCTGCGGCAAGCGTCTCATCCAATACGATGAAATCAACCTGTCTCTGCTCGATCTGGAAACGGGCCACTACCTCGTCCATGGCGATGGCATCGACCGCTCCCATCTGTAAGTCCATAAAGGCTGTATTATAGTCCGGTGTCGTCTGAAGCGTTCCAAATGTTCCCGTCAGATCCGGATCGTCTTTTAATGCCGCTTCCGCGGAGGACTCCGCCTGAACCTCCACTACCTTTCCGGCCAAATCCGCCAGAGTCTTGATGCCGGACTCCGCTGTCACCACAAATACCTGCTGATTCGCCATATAGGCTTCTGACCATGTATAATCGTCCTCACGGCCTGTCATGGTAAATCCGTTCCAGATACAGTCGATATTACCGGACTCCAGTTCCATATCCTTTGCCGCCCAGTCAACCGGCTGGGGAACAAACTCCAGTCCGAGACGTTCAGCGACCGCCTTTGCCACCTCCAGGTCAAAACCGGTGTACTCTCCATCATCGCCCACAAACCCCATAGGCGGAAATTCCTGATCAAATCCTACTGTAAATGTACCGCCCGCGGCTCCTGCCTCAGAAGCCTCCGCCTCGGGTGCCTTCGTATCCGCACTGGTATCCGCATCAGCCTCCGCTGCCGTCGTATCCGCCGCTTTTCCAGTCGTTTCTGCTGTCTCCGCCGCCGTATTACCGGCCGCCTGTCCGGAACACCCGGATACCATTGCCATCAGCCCCAGGGCTGCCGCCATTACCATAACGCTCTTCTTCATAATTGTTGTTTCCTCCTCTGCATTTTCATGTGCTACCATGGTAGCATACTAAAGTATTTCTGTAAAGAAGATTTTTTATAATTTCTTTGATTTGGAGCGCAGCCTGTAAACAGCAAAAAAACCGGAGGCTGTCGCTGCCCCCGGTTTTCCGGCGTACCTTCTTTATGCATTTGCCCTTTCATCCAGATACTCCAGGATCTCCTGTGCATTCGTATCCGGTTTTACTTTCTCGAAGACCTTTTCGATCACACCGTTCTCATCGATCACAAAGGTACTTCTGACAACACCCATGGACACTTTTCCATAAAGCTTTTTCTCCTGCCAGACGTCATACGCCTTTATGGCCTCCAGCTCCGGATCAGAAACCAGAATGAAGGGCAGTTCATGTTTCTGGGCAAAGCTGCTGTGGCTCTTTACGCTGTCCTTGCTCACTCCGATGACTTCCACGCCCCTCTGCTGATATCCCGCATATGCGCCGGCAAAGGCACACGCCTCACGGGTGCAGCCCGGCGTGTTATCCCTCGGATAAAAATAGAGAACCACCTTCTTCCCCAGAAAAGAGGAGAGTGTTACGGGATTGCCGTCTTTATCATTCAATGTAAAATCTGGTGCTTTTGTTCCTGCCTGCAGCATATTTTGTACCTCCTTATTTGCTCATTATTTGCTCATAGTGATGATTCATTTCGTTATCTTTTTTCCACCGCGATAAACGGAACCTCCATCTCCCGTTCCGTAAAGCCTGAGTGATTGGACTTCCATTTACTGTCGCTGTCTTCGTAATTGATCCCCATGCCGCTTACCGCCACCGCCAGATAGTCGCCCATAAGCTCCGGCAATCTTGGATGGGGAACACCGCCTCCGAATATATTCTGCCTCAGAACCGCGTCTTTGGACAGCAGTAAAAACTGATCCCCAAAGAGCTGTTTAAACAAATCCGGAAACTGCGCCAGGTATTCCTGTTTCACATAGAAGGACGCCGCCCTGGCTTCTATCACCGGCGGGCGCTCCAGCATCCGGTCCAGTTCGGGATAATCCCGGATCAGGAAATATCCGGTATCACCGTGACCGTGATCGGCCGTCACGATGAGAAGCGTATCCTCGAGATCATGGCAAAGCCGCTCAACGCGCTGATCAATGTCTCTGATGATTTCAGTAACCGACTCATGACAGCATCCGACGTTGTGCATCGTATAATCCGGTTCACCCCAGTAGGCATAAATATAGTTTCTTTCTTCTTTCCGGCACAGGCCTTTCACCGTATCAAACAGCTCCTCATATTTGGTAATTCTGGCGGAGCCGTACAGAGAGACGACATATGCTTTTGCATTCCCCGTCTCCTCTATTTTCTCATAGACCGTTCGGTACCGCAGATACTGTCTCGCCGCATGGAACTTTGCGGCCTGCTCCTGCGTACCTCTCCGGGTGTTGGGAAAGAGCGAAACGATATCGCCCAGTTCAGGGAAATACAGATTCCAGCCGAGCCATCCGTGTTCCGCCGGCGTTAAGCCGCTCTCGATGGAAGTCGTCGCGGCCGTGGTTGTCGGCGGAAAGACCGAGGACAGTTCTCCAAGCGCGTGGCTCCTTAAAAAGCTGTTTTCAGGCAGATGGCGGCGGAGCACCTCCATCCCCAGGCCATCAAACAACATAATCACCACATGCTTGTACGGGTGCTGGAGAAGCTCATCCATCGGTTCGAACGTCTTATGGTGGTATTCTGCCCCATAATGCTTCAGTATCGAACAGCTCAGACTCACAATGCTGTGGTCATAATCCACAAACATTCCGTTTTCACCTCCATTTATCCCCATGCACGCCCTCCCTTTACACAAATCAGATAATCTATCAGGCATTTCCGCCTGCTGACTACAAAAATTCCTTCAGCTCCTTAAGCGACCGAATCTCCCGGTCAACCTTGATACCGGCGGTAAGAACAGCCCCCTGCGGATTAAACCAGCAGGTGTCGATTCCCGCTGTATTTCCACCTTTCATATCCGAGTTTAAGGAGTCTCCCACGATCAGGGTCCGTCCTCTCTCCGCTCCCGGCATCGCCTCAAAGCAGCGGTCAAAATACTCTTTCTGCGGCTTCTGATACCCGACTTCCTCGGAAATAAAGGATTTCTTAAAGTACCGGTCCAGACCGGAATCCGCCATCCGCATCTTCTGAGTCTCCGTAAAACCGTTTGTTACCACATACAGGTCATACCGGTCCTGCAAATACTCCAGCACCTCCACGGCCTCCGGCATGACAATCGCCGTATGATTCAGGATTTCCCTGTAATTGTGCTCGGTCTGTATCCCGTCGGCAGTAATGCCGTGGGCCTCAAATACGGCGCCGAATCTGGTATCCGTAATATGGTCCTTCGTGATGAGACCTTTCTCATAGGCGTCCCACAGATCGCGGTTCACCCTGCGGTACGTCCCGATTAAATCCGCTGTCCGGTATGCTCCGCTTTCTTCGTACTCTTTAAACACACTGGCAAGCCCATTTTCCTCCGCGGAATCGAAATCGAGAAGCGTTCCGTCCACATCAAAAAGGATAGTCGTATATTTATTCATCAAATCTTCCCCCTCCGGCCTTATTCTCCGTCCCGATATACGATTTTCCCGCCGCAGATCGTGTACTTTACTTTTCCGTACAGTCTGCTTCCGGTAAACGGGGAATTAGAGGATTTCGACGCAAATTCCCCTACGGTCCACTCTTCCTCCGGATCAAACAGCACCAGGTCCGCCGCCTTTCCTTCTTCCACGGAACCGGAATCCAGATGATAGAGCTTCGCCGGATTCAGGCTCATCTTCTCCATCAGCTCAAGCAGGCTTAAATGGCCCGGGCGAACCAGATTCGTGACCGCCAGTCCCAGCGCCGTCTCAAGCCCGATAATCCCGCTGGGCGCCTGCGTCAGCGGTTTGGCCTTCTCCTCCGCACTGTGCGGGGCGTGATCCGTGGCAATCATATCGATGCTGCCGTTCTTTAATCCCTCTATAATGGCCTGGCGGTCCCTTTCCGTCCGGAGAGGCGGATTCATCTTCGCCAGAGTCCCATGCTCCAGAACCGCGTTTTCCGTCAGTGTAAAATGGTGCGGCGTAACCTCCGCGTATACCCGCGCTCCCAGCTCCTTCGCCAGTTTCACCATCCGCACGGCTCCCTCGGAGCTGATATGCTGAATGTCCACCGCGGCCCCTGTGTGCAGGGCGATCATGCAGTCGCGGGCTACCAGAGAATCCTCCGCCAGTGCCGGTGAGCCATAGATCCCCAGCTCGTCCGAGACAGCGCCGTGGTTAATTCCATTGTTGACAATAAACGCCGGGTCTTCCTCATGGAAGCTTAGCGGAAGATCCAGACGCGCCGCCTCCTCCATGGCTGTCTTTAAAAGCTTCTCATCCATGATCGGTATCCCGTCGTCAGTAAAGCCTGCCGCCCCATGGGCCTTCAGCGCCTCCATGTCGGTCAGTTCCTTCCCGGCGAGTCCCACTGTCACCGCGGCGGCCTGAAGCACATGAATCCCGGTCTTCTTTCCCTCCTCGAGAACGTACCGGAGCGTCTCCACATTATCCACCGGCGGCTTCGTATTTGCCATGCAGACAACCGTCGTGAAACCGCCTTTTGCCGCAGCGGCAGCGCCGGTATGAATATCTTCTTTATACGTAAGCCCCGGATCCCGGAAATGCACGTGTACATCCACGAGTCCCGGGGCCGCGACGAGCCCTTTGCCGTCGATGATTGTGTCAAATACTTCCCCGGTATTTTTATAATCCCCGATCTGCATAATTTTCCCGTCAGAAATTACAATATCTCCGTTTCGGTCTGTCTTATCGACAGGGTTTAAAATGCGTATATTATTTATAAGTATCATCTTACGGTTCCTCCTTATTTTTTATATTATGAATGATATAAGAATGACTGCGACTGTACTCAGCAGAGTTCCAAGCAAATAGTATTCTGCAAAATCAGGCTCCTTCGCAATCTTATCGTATCTGGCAATAGACTTTGCAGTCAAAACCAGCCCGATAGCCGAATATTGGTTCATGGAAATCAGGATCAGAATAATGAGCCTTTCTACCGTGCCAATGAACCTGCCTGCATTATTATCTTTTTTTCTGCCCTCCTCCTTATCCTCCGGCTTGTAATGAAAAAGGAGTTTTGATATAACTATATTTGCAGGCTTATAAATCAACAGCAGTGCAGTAAGCCATGATACAAATGCCCTTTTCGATATCCCGGCAACATAAAAAAATACATTTACGGGACTATAAGGATTCAGCACTCCGTTATTTACCGCAAATAAATATGATATCAAAAGAATACCAGCCATGTGAAAAGTCTGATCAACAAAAAAGAGACTCTGGTCATTTAACCGCCCTGTTCTGCTTTTCTTTTTTCATTAAAAGCAACATAGCAGTATTTTACCAAATCAATAACCATATGGCAGAAGCCTGCCATTAACCCATATTTAACTGTCTCCCCGGATAAAACTGGAAAAATAACAAGACCAATTGCCGCACAGTACCACAGGCTGTGAAACATAACCCATTTTAAAGACAGTATTTTTCTAATTGCCATTCTTTCTGTCTGAAAATAAAAGTCTCCAATCACATGACCCAGCAGCAATATGATGAAGCATTCTCTAAATTCCATCCCTCTTTACTTCCCCCAAAGCATCGTCTATTATCTTCAAAGCATCTTTATATGCATAATAACCGCCCTTAGCCAGTGTTTTCTGAACCGTAGGCTGCCGGACACTGAGCCTGTCAGCAGCATTGGATTGACCATCCTGATGTTCAAGCATATCCCATATCACCTCTCTCTGCCGGTCGCTCCACGATCCCTTTATTACACTCAGCAAAGTTAAAATTGTATTAATCATCGTTTCCGATGCCTGGTTATCACCTTCTATTTCAACTCTTATATCTGCCGTGTCCGTTTCTTTTCTCTTCTCATTCTGCTTAAGATAATTGATGGCAGATCTCGCTTTATAATATCCGGGACCATCCGCTCCTATCGCCATATTTCTGTCGATCTCCGTCGTTATCTCCCCTATGCCGATTCCGAATCGTATCTTTACCGGATGCATATTTCGTTCAATCTCATTGATCAATTCCATTGTTCTTTCACCGCTGCACAATAACCCCTGAAATTCATCTCCCAGTGTTATGATAAACTTTGAAGAAATGTTTTGCTCATACTTCTGGTTAATATTATCTAAAGTTTCCTTTAATTTCTCCTGCGTCTCCATTCTGTTTTTCAGGTTCTTTGAGTCTTTTATATCACCTATAACAGCAATATATGGTTTAAATAAAAAAGAAAAAACCATTAAGACACCTCCATCTTCTACATCATATAGCCTATAAGACGAATAATTAGCAGTTATACATTCTACAGGCTATAATGCAGCAATTATCTGCTCTGAATAATCGACTTATACTTTATTAAATTTTCTGCACAGCTACTTTATAAGGGGAATGAAAACAGGTATAAAAAATAGAATAATTATAGCAATGTTTGTTGAAAACAAAGAAGAGATACTAACATTATTCTAACATAACACATCAGTCAGCGCAACCAAAAGTTTATTCCCTGTTCTCCTTCTTCGAAAACACCCTGAATATCCCCTGCGGCAGTTCAAACACAAACACGATCCCCAGTACGATGGCCACCGCCACCTTAAGAGCCATATAACCGGTCTGGGACGCCTTGTCCAGTTCATTTGTCACGATATAATAGGCGGTCCAGTACACCCCCGCGCCGGGTACCAGCGGAAAGAGGCCGGAAATCAGAAATATGGTGACCGGACACCGTTCCCTGACCGCAAAAAGCCGCGACAGCAGAATCACCACGATCGTGGCAAAGAGCGCAGCCCCCGGCGCGGTGCTGCTCTGAATCAAAATGGAGTAAACGGCCCAGCCGGCTCCGCCGATCAGTCCGCAGTATGGATAATACTTTGTGGGAACCCCGAACAGGAGGGAAAATGATACCGTCCCCCCGACGGCAGCCGCCACAGAAATGAGCAGTGTCACAGCATCACACCTCCCGTCAGCCCACGGAACAGGCTGAACACAAGTCCAACGCCCATGGCAATACAGAAAAATACCAGCAGAGCATCCAGCATCCGCACGGATCCGGAGATGTAGTCCCCATCTGCGATATCCCGTATGGCGTTGGTAAACGCCACTCCCGGCACCAGAGGCATGATGGAACCGATAATCATGAAATTCAAGTGCTGCCCTACGGAAAGCAGATACATCACGGAACAGAAAAAGGTCACCAGTGCACCGCCTCCGATATTTCCCACAATCTTCGATAAATGCGGGCCGCTGATATACAGCACGTAAAAATACAGGAGCACGCCCGACACAAAAGCCGCCGCGCTGTCCATGAAATTGCCCCCGAACAGCATACAGAAGCATGCGCTTCCCACACCGGAGGCCAGGATCTGCATGGTCTTCGTCTTTCCGGGCATGACGCGGATCTCATCCAGCCGTTCCCTCACTTCGCCTATGGTATACCGCCCCTCCACGATCTCCCTGGACAGCTGGTTCACCGCGGCCACCCGGTTTAGATGGACTCCGCTCACCGGGATATGCTGGACCTTTGCAAAGATCTCTTCCCTCTCATTTCCCGAGGTAATAAAAATCCCATTGCTCAACACAAATGCGTTTCCCGACTCGATTCCGTAATAGTGGCAAATCCTGTCGATCGTCTCCTCCACCCGGAAAATCTCGGCTCCATTTTCCAGCAGAATGTGGCCCGCCTGCATGGCGGCGTCCAGGATCTCCCGCTGTTCCTCCCCGCTTAACTCACACGAAACGTTCATCTTCCTCTGTAAAGACCTCCCCATCCCCAGTAATCTCTTCAATCCTGTCTCTGTAACCGGCCGAACAGCCGAGTGTCCGGATCTTCCCTATCACAGAATAATCTCCCCAGCAATGCATGGGAAATACATGTTTCACATCCACTTTATGCAGGAATTCGTCCATTCCCAGATAAAAATCGTCCTCCTGCCTCGGATCCAGCGGCAAAAAAGCCACATCCAGGTGCATTCCGGCCATTTTATCAATCTGAGCACTGTATTTTTTAGCCATGGAGTCGTTCCAGTTATCCGGTTCGCCCTCCCATCTCCAGTTATTTAAGTCTCCCGCATGATAGATGGTTTTGCCTTCCGCCTCAATCAGAAACGCCACACCTTCATCCGTCGATTTATAAGTATGAATGGTCAAACAGGCGTCAGATATCACTCCATCTTCTATCTGATTCTCCGGAGTTCCCGTGAGCTGCCGGATTATGCCGTTCTCCAGCCTGTACTTCGCCGTCTCCCCATGCTTTAGGGAATCCGTAAGCGGCAGCACCTCCTCCGGCAGGCGCTTCCTCCAGATATCGTTAGACAGGACAAACCTGACGTTTCCATGTTCCTTTATCAAATCAAAAATCACAGGCGAATAGTGGTCTCCATGCCTGTGGCTTGCCAATACCAGAAGTGGTTTTTCCCGCTTCATCCCGGGAATCGTTCCCTCCGTATAATCAAACAGCAGATAAACCGATTCCAGCTCCACTAAAAAAGAGCTGTGATGGATATAAGTAATTTTCATGTGACGCCTCCTTTCCCGTTATCCCTATTCTGTTATAACGGAAAGCGTTTGTCAACTTTTTTCTTCTTTTATAATCAGAAAGGGCGGAGACACTCGTCTCCGCCCAAATAAATTGCTTTTTTGCTGTAACAGCTTATGTCAGTTCTGATTAGTTAGCTGCTGTTGTAGCTTCTTCTGTTACTGCTTCTGCGTCTTCAAGAGATGCAGCTTCAACTTCTTCAGAAGACTCTTCTGCGGAAGCGTCCTCAGAATCTACTGCTTCTGTAGACTCTGCGTCTGCAGATTCTCCTTCAGTAGTCTCATCTGCAGCTTCTTCTGTTGTAACTGCTTCTGTTGTTGCTTCTGTTGTAACTTCAGCTTCTGTTGCTGCAGTTGTCTCAGCAGTTGTACCGCTGCCACATGCAGAGATTGATGCCATAGTTAATACCGCGATGCCTGTAAGTACGAGTTTCTTTGCTGTCAGTTTCATAATTGTTCTCCTCCTTGCGACTACATAGGTGTCTTTTTGTTATGTCTTAGAATTGTGTCATGACTTTCGGTTGTCCTATGCCCTCAAGTCGAGAGTCAGTTTATCACTCAAAACGTTTAAAGTCAATGTTCTTTCTGTGATTTTTTTCTTAATTAAAAGTCACCCGATTTCTTAAAATTTATTACAATTGACAAAAGAGGTTCTAAACTGAAAACTATGAAAATATACTCTTGTAACCATACTGTACTTTTTTAGGCATTCTTTATTTCATGTCATTATGCACTATTATTCAGTGCTATGGCGCTGTATTTTTTGTGTATTTTTTTGTTATTTTCCTGTGTTTTTGTGTTTTTACCACGTTTGCGGCGCTTTTTAGCCCATTTTCCATTATTTACCGTTTGCAGTAGCTTTCTATCGCCCGGCTCATAAATTCTGCTGTGTGTTCGCCGAGCTGGTCGATATTTTCTTTAAAACGTCCGTCCCCCACGTACATTTTTCCCAGTCCCTCCAGGATTTCCAGGGTGCATTCGTAGTAGTTTTCGGTGATATGGTTCCTCCACCGCTCCACTAATCCGGCCGCGCGGCTGCCCTCAGGTGTCTCACCAGCATTGGCGCACTCCGCAAATTCCCGGAAAATATTACTCATTTCTTCGTTTAAAGCCTTCCACTTTTCCTCTCCGTAGCCGGAAGTCTTCTTTTCACTTTCGCGGTACGCCTCCGTGTCACCCCAGCGTTCCTTCGCTTCTTTCGCGTACTTTTTCTTTGCTTCTTCTATCTCGTGCATATCAAATTCCTGAAAACTCATGGTGTTTTCTCCTCTCATCATACTGTCCACCAGTCCGGTCAGCCGGCGCAGCCGCTCGATCTTCAGCAAGAGCAGCGACTTGTGGGCCGCAAGTGCTTCCTGGCGGTCATAGTCAGGCTTCGACAACATGTCTTTGATTTCCTTCAGAGGAAAATCCAGTTCCCGGTACAGCAAAATCTGCTGCAGCGCTGTAAGCGCCTCCTCGTCGTAATAACGGTACCCCGCCTCCGTCGTGTCGGTTGGTTTCAGCAGCCCTATTTCATCATAATAATGGAGTGTGCGCACACTGATATTTGTTAATTTTGCTGTCTCGCTTACTGTCAGTCTCATAGTTATCACCGCCTTCATTTTTTACTATAACGTATGACGCAGCGTGAGAGTCAAGAGATATTTTTTAGAAATACAAATTTTTAATACTATGCTGCCTAATCCACCGACATCCTATACTCCTTTGGCGACATCCCCATCACTTTCTTAAACACCTTAGAGAAATACTTCTCATCCCGGAATCCCACTTTATACGCAATCTCATACGTCTTAAAGTAATTCTGCTCCAGATAGCAGCATGCCCTTTCGATGCGCACCCGATTGAGGTAGTCGATAAATCCGCACTGGAGGCTTTTCTGGAACAGCGTGGAGAGATAGCCTCCGGTTATTCCCAGGATCTCCGCGGTGTCGCTGAGCGTGATATTTTCCATGTAATGCTCGGCAATGTACTCTTTGGCCCGCTTTACCAGCTGGTTGGTTCCGTTCTCTTCTTCCTGGACACACGGCTCTTCCAGCCCCAGGCTGTCATCCACCAGCCGGTTTAAGCACTTTAATATATCCGCGGCCCGCGCCGGTTTTAATAAGTATTCCTTTGCCCCGAAACGCAGCGCCTGCTGCGCGTATTTAAACTCATCGTATCCGCTTAAGATTACTACGATGGGATGCAGACCCGCCCGCTCCGCTTCCTTCATCACATCGAAGCCATTTTTCAGCGGCATCTGGACATCCAGAAGCAGAATATCCGGCTGATACTTTAAGAGCAGGTCGATCGCCTCCTGGCCATTTTCAGCCTCATATATCTTGTCAAACCGGTCCGTATGGAGCCGGATATATTTCGCCACACCACGGCGGATTACTTCTTCGTCATCTGCGACCAACAGCTTTACCGACACTTCCGTTCCTCCTCGTTATAAGCACTTAGAGACCGTATTTTGGTCTCTTACGTGCGATACATGTCATCTCCACTCAGCGTGCCCCGCTTTATCGGGTATAGTGAGGTCTTTCACGAACTTAGCGGAGGGCGGCTCAAAAGGAATACAGAGAATCACTCTGGTACCCTTTCCCACATCACTCTGAATCTCCAGTTCGAAATCACCGTGATACCGGAGTTCGAGACGCTCTTTGATATTTTTAATGGCATACCTCCCGATTCTCTGACGGGCATACTGAGCCGGCTCCTCCTCCCAGATATCGTCGATCTGGTCCTGGCGCATGCCGATTCCCGTATCCTTTATCTCAAACCGGATCTTTCCCTTATCCAGACGTCCGGTTACCGTCAGATAACAGGGTGTGCTGACATTTTCAAACCCGTGAACAATGGCATTTTCCACAAATGGCTGCAGGATCAGCTTGGGGATATATACCGCCTTCACCTCGTCTGCCACATTGATTTCATAGTGTAGCCGCCTGGAAAAACGCATCTTCTGTATCTGTAAGTACCTGGAGACCAGTTCAATCTCCTGGGCTACCGTGACTTCCTTCTTCCCCTGGCTTAAAACGAGACGGAACAGCTGTGACAGCGCCAGAATGCTTTCCGCAATCTCGTCGTTATCCGCTTCCGTGGCCTGCCAGTATAAGGAATCCAGCGTATTATACAGGAAATGCGGGTTAATCTGAGCCTGAAGTGCGGCCAGCTCGCTCTCTTTTTCCTGAAGAGTAATGACGTAATTTTCGTCAATCAGTGACTTGATATCTTCCACCATTTTGTTAAAGCATTCTGCAACCTCTCCGACTTCATCCCTCGTTTCCACCTCCACCCGCTGGTCAAAATCGCCGGTTGAGAATTTGACGATGGCCTCGCTGACCCGTTTTAACGGCCTGGTCACGATATTGGAAATGATGAGGAGCAGGGGAAGAAGCCCCAGCAAAACACCGATCATCAGGGTAATCGGCATATAGGCGATATCCGTCAGCTGCATCTGCCTGCTGTACCGGGGCACCACCTTGACAACAATGCTGGAATTCTTCTCTTTCTGGCTGCACACCACTTGATAATCTCCAAATGTGAAGTTGTGTTTGCGTTCCCGGTAGTCCTCATTTATAAAATCGTCTGACTTTAAGTATTCGGCCACCTGTTTTGGAATGCTGCCGCTTCTCGATAGCTCACCGCCGAATTTATCCAGAATCAGCACTCCTTCCCTGTCGCTGTGAAGAATCCCCTCCCCCAGCTCCTGAAAGACCTCCTGGCTGACACCGATGACAATATACCCCAGCGTCTTCTTCTGAGTCAGGTCGAAGATTCCCCTATATAAGACTACCTTATCAGAACGGTTGGTATTATAAGTTTCTTTATCGTATTTACTCACACTCCGCCATAAGATCCCGTTGTCGCTGTCCAGCGTATCCCGGTAAACCTCCGTCTTCTTAACGGTCTCCAGGTCCGGCACGTAGGCGCTGGCATCCATGCAGCGCAGATAAGGGCGCACCCCGTTTTCCGGGTAAATGCCAATGGTCTTGATATGGCCTTTCAGCGCCACCATATCCTGCACGATCTGCATGGGCGCCTCCTCCAGCCAGAGTTTTGCATTCTTGTTCAGCTCCTCTGCATTTTTCGCGGTCAGCAGGGCATGCACCTCGTCGTTAATGCAGAAATAGGTGGAGAAGTCCTTAATATCGGACTGCAGGACAAAAATACTTTCCGCCAGAGCATTGACACTGCTCCTGTCATTTTCCAGTCTGCTCTCCAGGTCTTTATTATAGTTATAAAAAAGAAGCACGGCGCATATGAGAATCAACACCGGCGTGATAATCAAATATCCATAAAAAATCAGTTTCATTTTTACACTTAATTGATTTACCCACTGTTTTATCTTCCTCATGGCCGTACTTCCTTATAATCATTCTGATCCGGGTGTTCCACCGGTTAAACTATCCGCCTTTTTTCTGGGCGCGCCTAGTGCTACCTGGCGTATTTACGCCGGGCGGCGCTAGCCTTTGACCGCTCCCATGGCCACACCTTTCGTAATATGTTTATTCAGCAGAATATATACAATCACTGCCGGTGCCGCTGTCAGAGCCATAACCGCAAACTGCACGGCGTAATTGGATGAATACTGGCCGGTAAACTCCAGAACCGAGAATGGAAGCGTCTTCCATTTTGGCGAGCTTAAGTAGGTGCTGGCCATCATAAATTCATTCCAGTTGTTCAGAAACGTCATGATTGACACTGTGGCAATGGACGATTTCATCATGGGCGTGATTATCCGGAAAACGATCCGGTAGATCCCGCATCCGTCCATGACTGCCGCCTCCTCCAGCTCTACCGGAATGGATTCCATGAAGCTGGACATCAAAAACAGTCCCTGGGGAAGCGAAAATGCCACGTACGGGATCAGCAGCGCCCAGATGGTATCGGTCAGTCCCAGCTGATTGAATATCTTATAATTTGGAAGCAGGGTCGCATGAATGGGAATCATCATCCCCATGAGCAGAAGCGTCTTCACAAGGCCCCTTAATTTCCAGTTCATTCTGCGGCATGCAAAGCCTGCCATAATCGATACGAGAAGCACCAGGATGACCGCCAGTCCGTTTATCAGGATACTGTTTTTTAAGTATAACAGAAAATGACCATCTATAAAAGCTTTAACATAATTCCCCCACTGGATCTTCTTCGGGATTACGAGAAGTCCGCTGGTAAACATCTCATTGCTGCTTGCCAGGGAAAAATCTGCCAGCCAGATTAAGGGGAAGATCTGAACGACCGCCACAAGAATCAGCACCGCCCAAAGAAGCGGTTTTTTCCAGGAAAACGTTCTTATATCCGTTTGGTTCATGATTTCGCCCTCCTTCTGCTCAATCCGCTTCTCCTTCCCGCATCTTCATCGCGGTCACCGAAAACGGTGTTCAGTAAAATGGTAACCACCAGGCAGATGATGATGAAAATGACGCCGATGGCATTACCGTAGCCATACTTAAACGCTTTAAACGCCTGCTGATATAAGTAATTTGCAGCAAACTGCGTGCTGTTGCCGGGCCCGCCGTTGGTAAGCAGGTACACGGTCTCCATCTGTTTTAATGCGGATATGACCGCCATGGTCATATTTACCTGAATCACCGGCTTCATCAGCGGAAGGGTGATCCGCAGGAATGTGGTTTTCTGATTGGCCCCGTCAATGGCCGCCGCCTCATACAGGGTGGGGTCTATATTTTTGATTCCCGTATAGTAAATTAACATTCCCCATCCAAATCCATGCCAGATCAGCACGATCAGTACCGACCAGATGGCCCTGCCCTGGCTGAGCCAGTTGATTCCGCCGTCTCCGCCGAACAGCTTGATGATATTATTTAACAGGCCAAAATCGGGATTATAGATAAATTTCCACAGGTATGCGATAACCGCTACGGAGATAACATTGGGCACAAAGTACACGCAGCGGAAAAAACCTTCTCCCCGTCCTCCCAGCTTATCCAGCACTGCCGCCACGATCAGCGCCAGCGGATGCTGAATGCAGATAATGCCGATGGCTAAGAGGAGCGAATTCTTGAGGGAGGTCCAGAAAACCTGATCCTTCATCAGTCTGTGATAATTCTCCAGTCCGATATAATTGTAGGAACCCATTCCGGAGTAGTCTGTAAATCCGTAATAGACACTGAGGCAAATGGGGGCCAGAATCGCAAACACGAACAGCAGCAGGCCCGGAAGGACAAGGCTTAGGATGACCAGTTTGTTGCTGTATAATTTTTTCATAAACTTCCCCTTTCTGAAAGTTATGGCCGCCGGTTTGTTCTCCGGCGGCCGTAATCAGCTTACACTTTTTCTCTGTTCGTTATTTGCATGCTTCGCCGATTTTAGAAAGGAACTCATCCACGGTGATTGTGCCGTTGGAAACGCTCTGGATTTCACTTTCAATACTGGTCTTGAATGCGGAAGGGCCGCAGTCATTGACCGGTGTCCCGGATACTCTGGAGGCCCCGTTTACTGCTTCTACGAACTGCATCTGAAGCTTCGTCTCTTTCCCGCTCATGTAGCTGGTCTGATCCTGGGCCGACATGCCTACGCCGTTCTCCCAGCCATACTTGGATAACTTATCCGGCTGATACATATAGTTTAAGAATTTGATCGCCTCTTCTTTTACCTCAGATTTCGAAGACACCGCATAACCGCCGCCGTTCCACGCCGCAATATCTGTAGCCGCACCTTTTCCGCCGGCAATCGTCGGCATGGTGAAGACTCTGATATTGGTTCTGACCTCTTCCGGGATGTCTTCGTTCATGGCCATGGAAGCCTCCCAGCTTCCCATGTAGAACATGGCCGCCTGGCCGTTGGTAAACAAGTTCATGGCCGTTCCGTAATCCTGGGAATCGTAACCATTCTGAAACAGGCCGGCGTCCGCCGTCTCTTTTAAAATCTCTGTCGCCTGTTTGAATGCCGGGTCCGTAAAGTCCCCTGTGCTCACTGCGTTGCTGACAATGCCCGTATAGTCGCCGGTCAGTTTAAAGAGGATATCAGACAGATAGATTGCCATCGGCCAGCCGTCTCCGCCGTCCATGGCCAGCGGTGTAATCCCCGCGCCGCTGATTTTCTGAGCCAGGTCTAATAATTCATCATACGTTGCGGGTACTTCCCAGCCGTTGTCCTTAAACATTTTCTCATTATAATAGAAGCCGGCCACGTCTGTGTTTCTGGGAAGGCCATACAGCTTTCCATCTTTCTTAAAGCCTTCCAGGGAACCGGAGATAAAGCCATAATCCGCATAGTCTGCCTCATTTAACTCAGCAAGCACTCCCGCATCCAGCACCTCGTCCAGGAAGGACGGCTGTCCCCAGATACTGACGACGTCCGGCATGCCTTCCATGGAGTATGCCTTGAACTTCGTCTTATACGCTTCCTCGTCCAGAGCTTCCACTTCGATTTTCACATTCGTATTTTCCTTCATGTAGTCATCGATAATCATCTGTTCCACCAGGCCCTGACCATTTTTTCTGTCCGGCAGGTTCGAGAATACTTTTAATGTAATGGCGCCGCTGTCATTTTTTGCCGTTGTCTCCGCTTTGGAACCACAGCCCGTTAAAGACGAGGCCAGCATGGCCGCCGCCAGTACCACCGATACTAATTTATGCTTCATGATTGAAACCTCCCTGTTTTGTCTTATATTCAACTCTCTGCGCGCGCTTTTTATTTGATATTTAAATTCTACCATCGGTTATATGGAAAAAACAGAGACTAAATTTCTAAAAGGGTGTAATATTTTCATATTCAAAAGCCGGGAGCGGCAGGAGAAGGCATTTCAGCAATGAAAAACGCGCTTCAGCGGCCATACTTCCTTAGCGCGGAGTGCGCCTCCCCCGGAGGTATTTTATTTCATAGGATGAACTCTCTTATGCAATAAAAAAGCGATGATACAGGGTCTGCCTGCCTCATCGCTTTTCCATTGTCAGATCAAAGCTCTCGCCAATCATTCTTTTTATATCCGGATCCGGGACCGTACCATCCAGTAGTATCGTATTCCAGTATTTCTTATTAAGATGGTACCCGGGCAGAACGCCCGGAAATGCATTTCTCCAGAATTCGGTCCATTCGGGATCACATTTTACATTCACACAGGTCTTTTCCTCACGCGTATAGATCCACGCAAATACCTTTTTATTCTTCCTGTGCCGGATCACAGCCCATTCCGTATCGTGAAACGGATAGTCCTCGTAAACATCCGGATAAGTCAGACAGTACTTAATTAAATCTTTCTTTGTCTTAAACGCCATAGCAGATACCCGTCTTTCCTTGATTCCAAAACTGTGTCAGAACAGTTTCGGGGGATTTACCGGCGCTGCGTGTTGTCGGTGCAGATGAGCCGGGCGTATTAATTATACTGTATTTCCGGCGGTTCTACAATGATATTATGGCCGAAATCTGCTGTACACCTTTCCCGGCTGAATACCGCCTCTGTAGCTGGCCAACTCGCTCACTGTCACCAGCTGGAATCCCATTTCCTTCAGCTTTGGAATGATAACCTCTGCGGCGTCCGCGGTTGTCCCGTACAAATCGTGCATCAGCACGATATCTCCGTCTTTTACATGGCCGATAACCGCGTCGATGGTCTTCTGCTTATTTTTCGTCTTCCAGTCCAGGGTGTCGATGGACCACAGCACCGCAGACATCCCCATGGAACCGACAGTCTTCATGGCTGCGTCGCTCTTCGCTCCGCCCGGCGGCCGCATGAGCACAGGGGATACACCGCCTGCCAGACGTATGCTGTCATTGGCTCGTGCCAGCTGTGACTTAATTCCCTCTGCTCCCAGTTTTGTGATAGCTTTATGTTCATACGTATGATTGGCTACTTCACATCCCAGTGCGGCCATCCTCGCTACCGCCGCCTTATTTGCCTTTCCTGTCACACGATTTCCCACCATGAAGAAGGTGGCCCGTCCTCCGTTCGCTTCCAGGCTGTCCAGAATCCGGTTGGTGACAGGTGCGTGAGGGCCGTCGTCGAATGTCAGCGCTATCATAGGGCGGTTTGGGTCAATGCCCTGTACGGCTGCTTTTTCGCCAGGTATCGCCGAGCCCTTTGTGACAATCGTCATGCGTATTCCCGTTATTTTAAGTCCGCTTCCCTCCTGACCGGCTGTCCCCTCGTCGTTTCTCACCCAGGGAGTCCACGCTCCATTCTGCTGGACCGTATAGCAGACGTCATACAGACTGCTCAGTCCGTCGGTCAGCCTCGCCCGGAATGCAGTAAGCGGAGCATCTCCCTCTGTACGGCCGGCCATGACACTTCCCGCCGTCCATTCCGTCCAGCCGGTGCCGCCCACCTCCACCTGATATGTCAGACCTCCGGTGACGTTCTGCGGCTGATTCAGTAATTCAGCCTGAAATCCGGTCATGTAGGTTCCCTCCGGAGCTGTATACGGCGAATCGTCTGCCTGCTTATCACTCCATGCAGTAGGGTTATTAAACGCCTGATAGCTTATTTTTACAGGCTCTTCCGCCCGGGCAATTATCGCCTGCACCGGAGCCTGGATGGTGCCTGTAAACACCAGAAGCGCCAGCATCAGCGCCTTAATTTTCATATGTACTCTTTTCATTCGGTTACCTCTTGTCTTTTTTCTGTCCTTTTTCTTATATCTATCCTTTAGACGTGCCAACATTCAAAAAAGTTTCAACTACATGAAACTTTTTAAACATTATTAAAATTCAAACGTATTATACCACTGAAAATGGTAAATCAGATAGAGGAATCTACTGGAAGTCAGGGCAGCTTTTTGTGTGATAGAGGCGCTTTTCAATTACAAAAAAGACTTCCCGCTGACTGGGAAGCCCTTCTTTCATCTTTATCTTTATTTTTTATTGCCTGATGCCGAAAAACGGCTTAAAAGTTCTTACCCCGTATTATTAAGACACCCCGTAAACCTGCATGAAACCCAGATTGTCGCATATCCGTTAATTTTCTTCCCATAGCTCTTTGCAAGGCAATAGAACAAGTCGGGCACTATTTAGGGCAGTCTAAATACCGCTCGACCAGCATCCGACGGGCGCGCAGTTGCCCCGCCAAGAGGCGTTCATACGGGGATTGGGGGGCACATCCAACAAGCGGATTTTCACAATTTGAGTGGTACATAAATTGTGAAAAGAGTATAAGTGTGTACACTCATAATAGTTGCCGATGTCTTTTGTAATACATTAGAACAGTTACTATTGAGGCAAAAATAATCGCAGTATTTGCAGTGATTGTGCCAGTCCAGTTCATCGTTATCGTTCCAAAAACAGCAGATGCCGCATTAAACATCGTGTGAAACAACACACACATGAATATGCGGCTTTTGCCAGATACTTTGTAGACTGCTCCAAAGAAAAAACGGAAAGCCAAACATTGAACAGCAAACATACCAAAGTTAATTAGTCCATCTCCATGATTCGTTCCCGGAATGAAAAAAAGAGGGATATGCCAAAAAATCCAAATTATTCCGGTAAATACGGATGAGAGAAGATAGCCGTACTTTTTATCAAACATTGGCTGCAATATATACATCCATCCTGATTCCTCTAAACCGCCGATAATAAGATTGCCAGGCAAAGAAAGTAAAAACATATACAGCGGAAACTCTGTTAATGCGTGTCCCGAAACAGCAAGGTGTATGCCAAAATATATCACCAATCCGAACATAACAAATAAATAGGGATAGATATTGCCTTTTACATAAAATACGTTTTTCAGCCATCCTCTGAAGCTGGTAATTCGCTTGTTTTTCTTTAGTACAAAATAAGATGCAATTCCCGGCGACAAAATATATATGGCAAAGGGGATGTTTGACGCAAATTGTCCAAATGTATTTGTAAAGTTATAGACTCTATAACCAAACTGACCCAAAAAAATAAGCGCACCTGCCGTTGCATAAGCAATAATGAATGTAACTACTGTAAATTGAATTGCAATCTTTTTATCTGTCATGAATTCACTCCTAATATTAACAATTTGATGCACATGTATCGCTTTAAGGCTTCTCCCAAACTGTTATTTTATTGGGATACCACTTTGGGCACCACAAACTTTCTTTCCAGTCGTAGAAATGATTCACGCGAATCGCTCCATTCCAAACGGACTAAACGCCTGCACTAAGGCCACAATAGGCCGCCAGTTTTTATAGCTCCGTAAGGAGCACAGCCGCCCCGACAAGGGGGCATTCATGGGGATCCCAAATAGGAAAAAGCACAAAGGTGTGTACCGTTGTGCCCTGCTTGCCACTCATGTTATCGGTAAAATAAGGTATGCGCGTTATACCAGGAATACGCACTACCGATTGGCGCTCCGCCCCTTATAATCATTAAAAATAAGGGAAACACCATATATTCCAGCAACTAATAAAATAATATCTTCATATGCGCTAAATATTAGTGATTTTATCCCGGTTAGCCCCCAAATCGTCAACAGCAAAAGTAATAATCTATTCTTTCTACGATAACCGGAGTAAACTGCAATGCTGACACTTACTATTGGACATGGCATTATGTAAGTTACCATTTGTGGAAAAGTGTTGCCTAAAAGAAATGAAATCGCAGGATACAAAACGAACAGTAACAGCAAGATACTTTGCCACCTCTTGGGTTTTCCCAGAGCATCATCTTTGTTTTTAATGCACTCAAATAATAACAGTCCTCCGCAGCACAAATACAGCGGCAGCGCGAAAAAAAATTGAATTGGTTCGGTTCCAAATACGCCAAAAAACACAATTCCAATGTATAAGTTAGCAACACCAAGAACCAGTTTTGCACTCCACTTTATTTTACCTGTATAAGACAGTATTAGTCCAGGTACAAGAAACAGAATCAATATGATTTGAACGGTTATAGTCTGGCTGTTGTATTCACCAATTACTTTCCAAAAAGCAGTTGCATCCATAATGGTTCACCTACCTTTACCTGCGTAATATTTGCCAAATGCGCATTACCCCATTTTCATTTGTTTTATTCTACAAGCTCAATACAATTCCTTCAAACCCAGATATATCGCTTTAAGGCTTCTCACAGGCTTTTACTATATTGGGGCACTAAATGGGACACCATTTCATTAAAAGCCTGGCATCCGACTCTTATTAAAGCTTCGTTCCGCATTTCGGGCAGTATTCAAAATCCTCTTCGGTCTCATACCCGCAGTTTTCACACCGTTTCCGGTTCCATCCGGACACTCTGCGACCAGCCTGTACAAGCGTTAAATCCTTTTCGGTTATATCAGGCTGTTCTCCATGCGCCAGACGCCTTCCCACCTCCTGATCCAGTTCATAGATGGTACTGCAGCATGACATCTGAACGTAATAATGCCGGTTCCATTTTATGATGGGAATGAAAAAGAGGCTGAAATAAGAGTAGGTCATAAAAACCTGATATCTCCCATAACCGCCGCACTGAGCGCAGATAACGGTCTTCGCGTATTCCAGCGCCTTCTTTCCCTGACTGATCCCAAAGACGAAAAACATAAAGAATCTCCTTCTCAAGTAAATTTATTTTATTATACCATATTTTATCTGTTCTGCTATTAATCTTTACAGAAAACCGCCTTGAACTTTTACAGGCAAACCATTTATAATAGGCGTAAATCAACACAGTCTGCCATTTACAGGCCGCAAGAGGAGGAATTTGTCTTGAAAAAAATGATACTGGTAACCTCACCGCCGGCATGCGGGAAAACCTACATCTCGAAACAACTGGCAAAAAACCTGAAGCACGTCGTCTATCTGGACAAAGATACCCTGATCGTCCTGTCTAACCGCATTTTCGATGTGGCAGGTGAGGAACGCAACCGGAGTTCCGACTTTTTTGAATCCAATATTCGCAATTATGAATATGAGGCTATCATTAATATTGCCATGGAGGCGTTGGATTATGACGATATTGTCCTGATTAATGCTCCGTTTACCCGCGAAATACGGAACCCGGAATATATGGATCAGTTCCGGAAGCGGCTGGCAATGAAGAACGCCCGCCTGGAGATCATCTGGGTCGTCACGGCCCCCGAGATCTGCCATCAGCGCATGATACACCGCAACTCCAGCCGGGACACATGGAAGCTGGAAAACTGGGATAAATATATCAGTGGTGTGGATTTTTCGATTCCTTCAGCCATTGACCGGCCGGACAGCTCTGACGACGATCTTCTTTTATTCTATAACTCGACCGATCAGGAATACCAGGAATCTATGAAAAGAATTGTTGGAATACTGGAAGAGAATGGCTAAACAGCATAAACTGCCGGACAGACCCGCCGGATACAAGGAATCTCATCTCCATTCCTGTATCCGGCAGTCTGTCCGGCAGTTCTTTACCTTTCGCAGATTATAATACACTTACACACGCTAAGCGTCAAAGTTTCACCTCTCCGCCGTCTCCGCTTCAGTTCATGCATCGAATCAATAGAATCCTGATGGATTTTCAGACAGATTAATCATAATGTTCTTCATCTGGGTATAATGCTCCAGAATAACCTTATGGGTCTCGCGGCCGATCCCCGACTTCTTGTAGCCGCCAAACGGCGCTCCGGCCGGAATTGCGTTATACGTATTCACCCACATACGGCCTGTTTCGATTGCACGGCAGACACGGACAGCCCGGTTGATATCCCGGGTCCACACAGCGCCGCCCAGACCGTACTCACTCTCATTGGCCATACGGATCACATCTTCCTCATCCTTGAATTTCATCACAACCGCCACCGGTCCGAAGATCTCTTCCTGCGCCACCCGCATATCATTTGTCATGTCTACAAGCAGCGTCGGCTTTAAGAAGCAGCCCTTTGCCAGTTCTCCGTCCGTGATTCGTTCACCGCCGCAGGCTACCCTTGCTCCCTCCTTCTTTCCAATCTCTATGTAGTCCAGAATCTTATTCAAATGAGCCTCGTAGATCTGAGATCCCATCATCGTGTCCGCCTCCCACGGAAGGCCAACCTTCACGCTGTTAAACTTCGCCACAGCCTCTTCCACGAATCTGTCATAAATGTCTTCATGCACAAATACACGGGATCCGGCGCAGCATACCTGCCCCTGATTGAACAGAATTCCCAGCTGCAGACCGTCCATCGCCATATCCCATTTACAGTCCGGGAAGAAAATATTAGCCGATTTGCCGCCCAGCTCCAGCGTGGACGGTATCAGTTTCTCCGAAGCCGCGCATCCTACCTGGCAGCCCACCTCGGATGAACCTGTAAATGCCAGCTTCCGGAAACCCGGATGCTCCAGCATATACTGCCCCGACTTCGAACCTCTTCCTGTCACAATATTAAAGACACCAGGAGGCAGAATTCCGTCGATCAGCTTCGCCAGCTCCAGCACGCTTAAGGAAGTATAGCTGGAAGGCTTAAATACTGTACAGCACCCTGCTGCCAGCACAGGCGCAAGCTTCCAGGCCGCCATCAGGAATGGGAAATTCCACGGCACGATCTGGCCCACGACACCGATCGGTTCCCTTAAGATCAGGCTCAGCGTATTCTCATCCAGCATGGCCGCCTCTCCC
>OBUZ01000299.1_pt1 | contig 35579 bp, 27 predicted proteins | sample 1494961 | NCBI WGS metagenome assembly OBUZ01 (sample SAMEA2579939, study PRJEB22360) | human gut metagenome | biome: human gut; feature: human-associated habitat; material: faeces | place: Denmark | collected 2008/2010
GAATGGAATATTTTTTTCCCAGCCCGCTTTTTCCCGCGAAACCCTGCCGCAGGAACTGTCTGACCGGCAGGTTCAGCTCCCGGTCTGCAATGACCTCTTCTGCGGTATCCTTCATCTCCAATTCATCGGCCAGAGTAAACTCCAGGCCTGATTTTTTCAGGATATCATAGCAAATGGAATGAAAGGTTCCGATTCTCATACGGCTTACGAATCGTTTCCCGCCTAACTGGCTTTCCAGGCGCTCACGCATCTCCCTGGCCGCCTGATTGGTAAATGTAACGGCAGTCATTTCCGTCGGTTTTACCCCTCTCTCCTCCAGAAGATGGAAGGCATGGGACACCAGTGTCTTCGTCTTTCCCGTTCCAGGGCCTGCAGCCACATTGATGGTGCGCGAGATTGCGGTCACAGCGGCCTCCTGCTGCGGATTTAAGCCGGACGTAAGCTGGTGGGACGCTGCTTCGTCTCCGCCTGCGTCAACCGTTCCCTCTATCCTCTGTTTCGCCCCTTGCTCTGATGAATGATCCGGAACCGCCATCGCAGCCGCAGCCGTCTCCATGCGTGACAATTCAGCCATCTCGACTCCCGTAAACAGGCTGAGCTGTCCGTCCATTCCGTCCAGTTCCATCTGATCGAATAAGCGTATGGTCCCGTATTCTCCGTCATAGCCCGGACGGCGTTCCACTTTTCCTTCGCGCAGTCTGCGGATTCCCTCTGCCGTCAGGCGGCCGGAGACCTTTTGGATATCTTCAATCGGAAGCTCCCTGAGAATTGAAAATTCTGAGCCGAGTGCGGTAAGCATTTCATAATACTGATTTTCCACCTTCCGGCTGGCCGCTGAATGTCCGGTGGATGCGGCGATCACCTCCGGCAGCGGAACCAGGCTCTCAAATGCCTTCGCTCCCGGCAGCACGAAGCCTTCCTCCCGGTCCGCCAGCTGCTCCACGCGGTGGGAAACGCCTATGGTCAGTTTTCTGCCGCAGACAGGGCATTTACCGGAGTATTTTTCTGCGTCCAGAGGGCTCAGGCAGAGATGGCATTTCCGGTGGCCGTCATAATGGTATTTTCCTTCTTCCGGGAAGAATTCGATGGTTCCCATCAGCCCCTCTCCCGTCTGTATCGCCGTCTGCAGCCCTTTATAGGACAATTCCATATCGAGTAAGTTCGCTTCCCTCCCCAGCTTTGCAGGGGAATGAGCGTCTGAATTGGACACCAGCTGATAGCCGTCCAGCGCCGAAAGCCGCCAGTTCATGGGCGGATCGGAGGAGAGTCCCGTTTCCATGGCGTGGATGTACGGAGTCAAATCCTCATAGCATTCTTCCACCGTGTCAAACCCTGAAAATGCTCCGAACAGGGAAAAATGCGGCGTCCAGATATGCGCCGGAATATAGATCGATTCAGAATTGAGTTCCAGCATAATTTCCAAAAGATCATGGCAGTCCAGCCCCAGGATGGGACGCCCATCGGAGTGAATGTTGCCGATTGTTTCCAGTTTTCCTGCCAGACACTCAGCCGCCTCCAGCCCCGGAAGCAGAATCACACTGTGCACTTTCCGCACCCGGTCGTGTTTCTTGTAAATGGAACTGATCTCTCCTGTAATCACAAAGCGCGGTGCAGCTGAAGCACCTGCCGTTTCATCTTTGATCCGGTACTCCTCCTTCAGCACGTAGAGCCCGTCCTCCGCCGGCTCCAGCTTCTCCTCCAGCTCCTGACGCCATGCCGGATGGGTAAAATCCCCGGTACCGACAATGGAGATCCCTTTTCTCCTGGCCCATAAATCCAGATATTCCGGTGTACAGTCTTTGCTCGTCGCCCGTGAATATCTGGAATGAATATGTAAATCCGCTATATACATAATTTTTCACCTGCTTTTTGTCAATATATGGTATATTATAGTCTTCTTTGGCAGACGGCGCAAGAAGGTTTCCGAACAGGGACTCATAAATCCTCTTCATCACATATTTTTCACATTTTCATCAAATAATCTTCACATTCATTGGGTATATTAATACTCGTAAACAAGGTAAACACCTTTTCAACATAAAACTTTTTTTCATACTCAAAGCCGGCAGGATCCCCCTCTTGCCGGCTTCCTCCCTTTTGGGGAGAACTTTTCATCTATTGCCTTTCTCATCTGCGTTTGATAATATATACTTATTAAATATAGGGCAGAGGGTATGATTATGAGAAGAATATTTTGGTTTTGAGTGCTGCTTTTTTTACATCTGCATGGCTGGCTGCGTGCAATTCTGGGAATCAGCCATTTCCGGATCCGCCTGCCGCAACTGAGATCAAAGAAACGGAGACAACAGCCGAAGTTAAAAAAACAGCCGAATTCTCAACAGGCTCCTGGGATGGCTATACATTTACCAGCCCCTGGCTGAATCTTACTTTTACTTTTCCTGAGGACTGTACGATTTCCACAGAAGAGGATATTAAGAAAGTCCTGGGAACCGGCCAGGAGATTCTGGTCAACAATGGTGTTTCCAATGAAGTGCAGTATAAGGTTGCAGAGTTTACAACCGCCTATGATTTTATGGTGATCCTGCCGGATCAGTCCTCAAACTTTCAGCTGGTGCATGAAAATATTTCTGTTGCAACTCTTGGAAAAGGTATGTCTGCTTCACAGTATTTGGACACTGTGAAGGAGCAGTTAGGGGCTTTGGAGGATTATGGCTATGAGTTTAAAGATTATGAGGATGTTAATATAGGAGGACAGACCTTTACGAAGCTTTCGGTTTCTGCGCTTGGAGGGGCCATGCTTCAGGATTATTACTGTATTTCCAAAGGAAAATATATTTCTTCCATAATTGCCAGCTATATCCCTGATTCGGCCGAAACAGTTGAAGCTGTTATGGCAGGGGTTACGGCTGCGAAATAGAAGGCAGCTATACTCATTTTAACTTGTTTGTAAAAAACAAAAATGCCGGAGCCCTTGATCTTACAAGGAATTCCGGCATTCATTCTTTATTCCAGATACTTCTTTACATACTGCCCCGTGTATGACACCGGATTTGCAGCTACTTCCTCCGGGGTTCCCTGGGCAATCACTGTGCCGCCCTTGTCTCCCCCTTCCGGACCGATATCAATGATGTAATCCGCAGTCTTTATGACATCTAAATTATGCTCAATAACGACCACGGTGTTGCCGCCTTCCGACAGCTTCCGCAGAATCTCGATCAGCTTATGGACGTCGGCGAAATGGAGTCCCGTCGTCGGCTCGTCCAGCAGATAGATGGTCTTGCCTGTCCCACGCTTGCTTAACTCCGTCGCCAGCTTGATACGCTGTGCTTCACCGCCGGAGAGCTCCGTGGAAGGCTGTCCCAGCCTGATATAGGAAAGTCCCACATCGTACAGGGTCGCTATCTTTCTCGAGATGGAAGGAACGTTCTCAAAGAACTTCAGCGCCTCTTCCACCGTCATATTCAGCACATCATAAATACTCTTGCCTTTATACTTCACATCCAGCGTCTCACGATTGTACCGCTTTCCTCCGCAGACTTCACAGGGAACGTAAACGTCCGGCAGGAAATGCATCTCAATCTTAATGATACCATCGCCGCTGCACGCCTCACACCGGCCGCCCTTCACGTTAAAACTGAAACGGCCTTTGGAATAGCCCTTTGCCTTCGCATCCGATGTCGATGCAAACAGATCGCGGATCAGATCGAATACGCCGGTATATGTGGCCGGATTCGAACGCGGGGTTCTTCCGATCGGGGACTGGTCGATGGCGATGATCTTATCCAGCTGTTCCACACCTTCAATGCACTTGTGCTTGCCCGGAATGGTCCTTGCCCGGTTTAACTTCTTCGCCAGCGATTTATACAGGATCTCGTTCACCAGAGAACTCTTTCCTGATCCGGAGACACCGGTCACACACGTCATCACGCCCAGAGGGAATGTGACGTCGATATTCTTTAAGTTATTCTCCTTCGCTCCGCGGACGGTCAGGTAGCCGGTCGGCTTTCTGCGCTCCTCCGGAACCGGAATCTTGATTCTGCCGCTCAAGTACGCGCCTGTGATAGAATCCTTGCACTTCATGATCTGGTTTGCCGTTCCGACGGCTACCACATTGCCGCCGTGGTGAACGACCTCTTCGCCGCCGTGCTCGCCTGCGCCCGGACCGATATCGATGATGCAGTCCGCCGCGCGCATGGTATCCTCATCATGCTCGACCACCAGCACACTGTTTCCCAGATCCTTCAAATGAAGCAGCGTTTTTAACAGCTTGTCGTTGTCTCTCTGATGAAGGCCGATACTCGGCTCATCCAGAATATAAGCCACACCCACCAGGCCGGAGCCGATCTGGGTCGCCAGACGGATACGCTGTGCTTCGCCTCCCGATAAGCTGCCGGTGGCGCGGGTAAGGGTCAGATAATCGAGGCCGACGTCGATCAGGAACGTCACTCTGGCCCGGATCTCCTTTAAAATCAGGTCGCCGATGGAATGCTGCATCGGTGTCAGCACCAGCTGGTCCAGGAACTCCCGGAACTTGACGATCGACATATTGGTCGCTTCATAGATATTCTTATCTCCCACCGTAACCGCCAGAGACTCTTTTTTCAGTCTCATGCCGCGGCACGCCGGACACGGGGTAATCCGCATGAAGGTTTCATACTCCGCCTTGGATGCCTCGGAATACGTCTCGCGGTATCTGCGGGCCACGTTCTGAACCAGTCCTTCAAAGGCAACATCGTATACGCCTTCTCCACGCTGGCCCTTGTAGTGCACCTTGATCTCCTTTCCATTCGTCCCATTAATCAGAACGTCATGGATCTCCTTTGGGTACTCCTCAAACGGGGTATCCAGATCAAACTTGTATTCCCTGCTCAGCGCCTCTAAAATGGCGCGGGTAAAGCTTCCCTTATCGGTACAGGACTGCCAGCCCAGCACGGTGATCGCGCCCTGGTTGATGCTCAGGCTCTTGTCCGGAATCATCAGGTCTTCATCAAATTCCATCTTATATCCCAGTCCGAAACAGTCCGGACAGGCCCCAAAGGGATTATTGAAGGAAAAGCTTCTCGGCTCCACCTCGTCAATACTGATTCCGCAGTCCGGGCAGGAAAAGCTCTGGCTGAAGGTAATCGGCTCGCCGTCAATCACATCCACGGTCATCAGCCCGTCGGAAAGCTCCATCACGGTCTCAATGGAATCGGCAAGACGCTTCTCAATCCCTTCCTTCACCACGAGACGGTCCACCACGATATCAATGTTGTGCTTGATGTTCTTCTCCAGCTTGATTTCCTCTGACAGCTCGTACATGCTGCCATCGATACGGATTCTGACGTAACCGCTTCTCCTGGCATGATCCAGAACCTTCGCATGTTCGCCCTTCCGGCCTCTTACCACAGGGGCGAGAAGCTGAATCTTCGTCTTCTCCGGCAGTCCCATGATGTGGTCCACCATCTGGTCCACCGTCTGCTTCTTAATCTCCCGTCCGCACTTCGGGCAATGGGGAATACCGATTCTCGCATAGAGAAGTCTCATGTAATCATAGATCTCTGTCACCGTTCCCACCGTAGAACGCGGGTTGCGGTTCGTGGACTTCTGATCGATGGAAATGGCGGGGGACAGCCCCTCGATACTCTCCACATCCGGCTTCTCCATCTGACCCAGGAACTGGCGGGCATAGGAAGACAGCGACTCCATATAACGCCTCTGCCCTTCCGCGTAAATCGTGTCGAACGCCAGGGAAGATTTGCCGGAACCACTGAGACCCGTTAATACCACCAGTTCGTTTCTTGGAATATCCAGAGAGATGTTTTTAAGATTGTGCTCATTGGCACCTCTGATTTTAATATACTGCTTTGCCATACATATGACTCCTGTCTGAAAGTATGAAATAAATAATCAATACTATATGATCTGTGCTGTTTCCAGCACTCATTCTAATGGTCTGCCATCTCATAATATCACAGCTTTTTCATTTTTGCAAACATTTGTTCGTGTTTTCCATGATTTTCTGTTTTCCCATTTTCGGGAAGGACAGGCCCCTGTTTTCAGCAGGAAAATAAAGGGATTCCGCTCACATAAACCACACCCTCTGATTCGTCACCGATATCGCAACCGCCCCCGCAGTCAGCGCATTCATCACATCCTCCTTATCGGAGATCAGGCCGCCTGCGATGATGGGCACGTTCACGGTACTGCACAGCTTCTTGACGATCTTCGGCATCAGCCCCGGCAGAATCTCCACCGCGTCGGGCACCAGGGAGGCGCACTGTTTTTCGATATTTCCAAAGGCCATGGAATCAATCACGAAGATCCTCAGGATTCCGAACAGCCCCAGCTCCTTTGCCCGCTTGACCAGCTGGGGTTTCGTGGAAATGATCCCGTCCACTCCGGTATGCTCCCGGATAAAATCGACGGCCACCTCTTTATTTCCCAGTCCGTTGATCAGATCCATGTGCACAAACACCATTTTCCCGGCGCTTTTTGCGATCTCCACATACCGGCCTACACTGCAGATATCGCCAAACAGCAGAAATATAATCTGGCTCTCAGAGTATAAGCATTCTTTCAGCCCCGTCTCATCCTTTACCGCGGCGATTACCGGACAGTCCTCCAGTATCACTCTGAACTTCCTCTTTTTATCATCAATCATCTTCTTCCCCCTCATCCAGTTCCTTCATCAGCTGCGGAAAGCTTTCCCGCTCAAATTCCTGAATCGATATTGACTTCTTATTCGGATTGGCGAATACGAATGTCTTATCCACATTCTCCACGTAATTCTGAATCTTATCATTGGTAGCGCTTATGATCGCCTGGAAGCCGAGGCCGCGGATCAGTTCAATACAGCTGGCCACCTTCTCCGCATCCATCTTGGAAAACGCCTCGTCCAGCACCACCAGCCGGATCGTCGGATTTCTCCGGACGCTCTCCGGCATGCTGATGCGGTACGCCTGCGCAAAGCTGGCCAGAAGTGCCACATAGAGCGGGTTCTGCCCCTCGCCGCCGGAATTTTTCTTGATCATCTTACTCAGGCGGATCCGGATTACCTCATCCTCATTCTGGATCAGCTGCTGCATATCGAAGGATAAGTATGTCCGGTAATCGGCATACTTGTCCATATTGCGTTTGGCCTCCTCCATCTGCTCCGGTGTCGCGTTATCTGGCGGGATAAAGACGTTAATCAGTTCCTCAATCAGTTCCCCGTACTGACTCTCATGCTCCATCGTGAACAAATTCATCTGGTTGTCCACAGCTTCACTGAGCTCGTTGGGATTGACCTCCAGGGAATCATCCATGAACATATCGTAAAAGCGGCCGTCTGCCCCTTTATTTTTGCCGATAACAAACTGGTATTTGTCCTTGCCGAAATCGAGGCGGCTGATGATGCGGTTCAGCTCGTCCTTTCGCTGAAGCGCCTCCCGGATAGCGCTCCTGATCTTAAACATAAAGTCGTCCTTAAAATGCTCCACTGCCGACCGCGCCTGCTCGGCCGCGATCTGGCGGTACTCCTCCAGATGATCGCACGCCAGAATCTCCATCAGCTTCTCATATTCCCGGTTGTCCCTGGACGTGATGGAGAAATTCCGGTTCGGATACTTTCTCGCGTACTCTCCCCTGGCGTCCATCAGCGTCTGAAACGCCTGGTCCCTGGCCTCCGCAGCAGCATTCAGTCTTCCGGTAAAGGTATCCTTAAGTTTCTCATACCGCGGATTTTCTTTTCCAGCCATGTACTCTGCAAACTCCGCCTCCAGCAAATCGTCCTGCATGAATTCCCGGTCCTTTGCCAGCAGCTCCTGCTCCACTGCGGTGACTGCCTGGGCCATCTGGGTGATCCTTGTGTTGATCTCGTAGATCCGGCGGCTTACTGCGTCCCGTTCTCTCCTCTTGCCGTCGGCAAGGGCTGAAACCGCGCTCCGCTCTTTCTCCCACTGGTCCACATTTTCTTCTTTCAGCTTTAAAAGCTTCTGCTCCAGCCTCTTCTTTTCCTTCTGCCGCTCCTTCAAATCTCCCATATCCTTCTGCCACTCCAGATAGACGGAGATCTCCTCGCTTAACTGCTCCAGGCTTAATACGGCCTCGCATTCCCTGACCGTCGTCTCTTCCGGAGCCCGCTTTTTCTCCATTTCCGACAGGGACTTCTCCAGAAGGCGGATTCTCTGTCTCACACTGTCCTTGCCGATATAGGCGGATTTCGTGTACTGCTCCGGATTCATCTGCTGCAGCCGGAACGTGTGGTAGACCATACAGTCCGGCGTCACCCCGATGCGGCAGCCGCGAAGCTCATCGATGCTCCTGCACTTGACCACCTGACCCAGAAGCCGCTCCAGATACGGCTTTAAATACGCCTCCCGCACCTCAACTTCCTCGCAAAGCGCATCTTCCAGAACGGTGGGCGTATCCTTTCCGGCCTTTTCCGTATCGAGAACGGCCACGCGGAAGTATTCATTTTTGTCCAGCTCACTGTATATTCTTAAGGCATCCTCCGCGTATGCCGGCGGCACCACGAGGGAAAGCTTATTGCCTCCTAAATATCCTTCGACCGCATTTCTCCATTCCTCGTTGCGAATATCTAAGAGATCGGCCATGACGTGAACCTCCACAGCCTTTCCCGTCTCCTCCAGCAGCCTTCGCTGAATATAGGAACGGGCATGCTCCAGATACTTGGGATACGCCTTGCTTCCGGCCTTTAACTGAGCCAGCTCCTCTTTCAGCTGGCGCTCCTGGCGCTTCAAATCGCGAAGGACGGCGGCGGCCTCACTCTTTAAATCCTCCGCCTCCTTCCGCATCTCTGCAATGGACTTTTTTAAACGTTCCAGCTTCTCCCCGTCTATGGTGTTTTTCTCAAACTCCTCAATGTCCCAGATCGTCTGATTCGACGTGGTCTCCTGGTCGATCCATGCGTTAAGGCGTTCCGCAGTCTGGCGCCATTTGACCTCACTCTTATTCAAATGCTCCATCAGCTCGTTTAACGATTCCAGACGCGTCTTTAAATCCTCGTATCCGGTGGAGGAGATCCGTTTCAGCAGTTCCTCTCCCTGGGCGGTCAGTTCTGCGATCTGTTCGTCGAGGCCGTCCTTTAAGCTCTCCTGCTTCTGAAGATCGTCTCTGGAAAGCGCCGCCTTATCCGTCAGTTCTCCGGCCCTTTCTTTCAGTTCCAGAATCTCGAGTCTGCCCGTAAAGTAACCGTTTTTCCGGATATTCTCTTCCTTCTCCAGGACGAGGCCGTACTTCTCCTGCATCTCCTTCAGGATCGAGATCTCCATGTAAGTGTCTTCAATCTTCTTTCTCATGCGCCCGTACTGCATGACGCTCTCCTGCATGTCATCGATATGGATATCCTGCTCCATGCAGATGTATTCCTTCACGAAATCTTCCAGGCGGATGTTCATGCGGAATGGGATCGCCCGCTTAAACAGCAGCGGAAATTTCTCAGAGTCCAGGCCGCCTAAATACACATCGTAAAGCTGCCTGCGGAACCGTTCGTTGTGAGAAGTGGCGAAGTACTCTTCTTTACCGTAATGGCTCTGTAAATAGCCTTCCACCTCCGCGATGGACATCGTCCGTCTGGCCGTCCGGTAACCGCTGTCCCACAGAGGCCCGCGGTGCCAGAAGAAACGTCTCGATATCTCATTGGTCGATGTGTCCACATCGAATACAATGCCCACGCACTGGCATTCTTCTGTATCCGTGCGCTGCAGCTCCAGAACAATGGTGCTGGAGAAATTCTGATTCCGCAGGTAAGCGAACTCATTGTTCTCTCCAATGTTCACCATGCCCCGCAGATACTCAATCAAGTTCCGGTCGGAGTCATCCGCGGCCGCCTTATTGAAAAATCCGCGGCCATCCGTGTTGGCATAGAGCACGATCTGCATGGCGTCGATCACCGTGGACTTTCCGCTCCCTGAATGCCCGGTAAAAAAGTTGATTTCCCGGTTAAAGGACAGCGTTTTGCGGTTGATATAATGCCAGTTATTTAAACAGATCCGGGACAGGGCCTCAAATCTCTGATTCGTCATCGTTCTCTTCTCCTTCGCCAAATGATTCCAGCAGCACCCGCACATCGTCGCCAAACAGCACCACATTGATGCACGGATAGATAATCAGTCTGCTGTCGCCATTTAAATCTTCCAGCAGGTCCAGCGGCTCCACCACCTGGTATTTTTTCAGCAGGGTGACCGCCCTTCTGATGTCGGTGGGCGACGGCTGCTTTTTGAACAGCCGGTAATTTCCCAGCTTCTCATGCATTTCTCCCAGCGACGTGTAGATATTGACGCTGGTGGAGACCGTGGCCATCTGCTCGTCGTAAATCAGCTTTAATATCAGTAAATAAAGAGTGGCAAGCTTCGGAAGCTTGTCGCCCACCAGGGTCTCCCCCTGGATGTAGATGACTCCCATCTGGCTGTTCTCCACCACCGACACGCCGCTGACGGCAAAATACTTCCGCAGAAATTCCAGATGCTTGTTGCAGATCCGAAACTCCCGGTTATTGGTAAAACGTCCGGAACGCTTCTCGTATTTCCGTTCCAGCACAAACGTCTGACGAAGCAGAAGCTTAACGGCTTCCGTTACCTCCTGCTGTTCTTCCGGCAAAAGGCTGTCATAATAGGGGAGCCCCAAATTTACTGTCGTCTCTTCCTCGTACCCCATTAAGATTTCCTCCTTATAAATGTCAGCTTCGGATAACGGTATCCTCCGCTCTCTATCATCTCCGGCTCTCCATCCGCTTCTTCCACCCGGTAGAGGCTCTTTCGCCTGGTGGAATAGTCGTAGGCCAGAATCAGTTTCTCAAAGTCTTCGCCAGAGCGAACCGAGGTATCTGTTACCTCCATACGCCCCTCTTCCATGTTCTCCTCGATGAAGCTCTCGATCTCTTTTTTGCTGTAGCGGTTTTTCAGCTTATTTAAGTTCAGGATCTCTTCCCTGGAAAGCTCCTCCGCCTCTTCCTCCGCCTCCAGATTCCCGGTGAAATCGGCCTTTGGCCGTCTCCTCTTGTATAAGGATTTCTCGGACAAGATGGTCATCTGTGACAGGTTCATGCGCTCTCCCACCTCCCGGATCCGTTCCTCCTGCTCCTCGCCCTCGGATAGATGGTTCAGCAGCTGTATGACCAGCCCTTTCATATTATCATCCTGGTTGAGTAAGTAGTTAAGCCTTGTCACCGTGGCGCGGATATATCTGGAATGCTCCCGGTCCATGTTGGATATCCGGTGTTCGATGCTGTCGAAGCCCCTCTCGATCTGGTCCAGCTTCTCTGCGATATCGGCGGCAGATACCTTTCCTCCGCTCCGTCTGCTCATCTGCTCCATCCATTCCGTGTCCTCCCGCATGGCCGCGATCCATCTTTTAATATCGGTCTTATAGAGGTAAAAATTGTCGGAGGTCTTTAAAATATGGTATTTCTTCTTCACAATCTCCTCCACATACCCCTCTAAATGATCCCGGAGCAGGTCTTCATACGACTTCTGTTCCAACAGGCTTGCAAAGAATTTGTCCATATTATGCAGCATATCCTGCAGCGTCTTGTTCAGCCGTTTCGTATTGACAAATGCCGTATTCAGCAGGCTGATGCTGGCCCTCGGATCATTCTTTAAGGAAAACAATATGGCGTAAACATTCTGAATATAGATCTGCGTCTCATCCTCATCCTCGCTGTCGAGCCGCAAAAAAGCCTCTGTCATGACGGCGGCGTAGTCCGGAATCACAATGTACACCGTCATAGAGGCATAATCGTCCACTTTTCTGAGCCATCCGGTCTTTAAAAGCCAGTTGAGCACCCTCGTGGCCGGCGGTTCCAGCGTATCCAGTTCATCCTCCAGCTCATCCTGCCAGATCACGTACCGCTTCTTTGCAAAATACTCGCTCAATACCTGGATGCAGACCTCACGGCTCAAAAAGTAGTTGCTGTATTCATATTCCTCATTGATTCTCAATAGTGCTTCTATGTAGGTGGACCGGTTCACCGAGCGGAACAGCCCCCAGAACCGGTCCGGTATTTCTTCCATCAGTTTCTTATTCTGTTTCATTCTTTATGCCTCCGCAGCCAGATTCCGACGGTTCTAAACGCGTTTCATCCTGTTCTCGTTCCCGCTTCATCTGCTGCTTTTTCTCATACATGGTAAAATCGGCGCGGCGAAAGGCCAGATCGATTCCGCACTCGTCCTCCCTGGACCAGCCGACCGCCACCGAGACGGGAAATCCAAGCTTCGTCTCCCCCTCCTCCAGCTTCTTCTGAAGGCTGGCTGCAAAATCCTCCAGTTCTTCCCCGGTAATCCGGCCGGACAGGGCACAGAACTCATCGCCTCCTATGCGGTAAAGCTCTTCCTTATCCTGAAAAGAAGCTTTCAGGGCATCTGCCACAAAGATCAGGGCCGCATCACCCTTCTGATGCCCGCGCTGGTCATTGATCCGTTTTAAATCATTTAAATCTGCCACCACCACCATAGTACCGGAAATTCCGCTTCCGCGAAGCGCCTCCATCCTCTTGTGAACCTCTCATGACTAAAGTCACAAGCTTCAGGAGTCACCTCCCAAATTTCCTGTTTCTTCGCTTTCGTATCCTACTGGCTCCACAGGCGTTCATTCGGATCGTTCCAACCCTATTTGATTCTATCTTTCTTTCCTCAGGATACTTCCTTTAGTTCCTCCAGGCCCTTTCTCAGGATATTTTTCGCTGCGTTCTCATCCCTCTCATGAATGGCTCCACAGCTGCATTCCCATTTCCTCACACTCAGCAGTTTTACTTCCGTTTTTTTCTTTCCACAGCTGCTGCAGAGCTGGCTGGATGCGTACCAGGGATCAATTTGATGATAGATTCTCCCTTTCCACAATGCTTTATATTCTATCTTCCTCAGAAAGTCTCCCCAGCCTGCGTCTGCTATCGACTTTGACAGATGGTGATTTTTTATCATATTGCGAATCATCAGCTTCTCACTAATCAGGATTTGGTTTTCTTCCACCAGCTTGTGTGACAGCTGATTCGTAAATTCGTTCCGGATATTTTTTATCTTCTCATGCACTCGGGCGGTCTTTCTTCTCTGTTTTTCCCAGTTCTTCCCTCCCGTTTTCTTATGTGCCAGTTTCCTCTGCTCCCTGGCCAGCTTCTTCTCATAAACTGACAGCGGTTTGGGATTTGCAATATGAATTCCGTTACTGTCCACCAGGAATTCTTTTATTCCCATGTCAAAACCGATTTGCTTCCCGTTTACTGGAAGAAATGACTTCTCCGCTGTCTCCACCAGTACGGATACGTAATAATGGCCGGCCGGGTTTCGCGATACCACTGCGGATTTGATTTGTCCCTCAAATCTGCGGTGCAGCTTCGCACGAACTTTTCCAAGCTTCGGCAGCTGAATGAGGTTCTCTTCGAACAGCGCCTTGATATTTCCGTTGGTAAAATTCGTTGTGTAGCTGTCACGATGGCTGTGCTTTGTTTTAAATCTTGGATATCCCGCGTTCTCACGGAAAAATTTATGATAGGCGGCATCCAGATGGTAGACGGCATTGGTCAGTGCAAACTTGTCCACCTCCCGCAGCCATGGCTTCTCCATTTTTAAGACATGGTTTAAATCATTGTTACAGTCTGTTTTGGAAATGGATTTTTGTTCTTTATCATATAATGTTTTCTTTTTTTCCAGATAGTGATTATATACAAACCGAACGCATCCAAAGGTTTTCTCCAACTGTTCTGACTGTCCGCTGTCCGGATAAATCCGGTATTGAAAGGCCTTCAGCATCTCCCTCACCTCCAACTATCTTTCCTTCTGGCTCTGTATATAGTTTCGAATCTGTTCCTCTGTCTGCTCCGACACCGTTGCCACAAAATACGAGGGATTCCACAGATGGCCTCCCCATAAGTCCTTCTTCAGTTCCGGATGCTTCTCAAACAGACGCCTGGCGCTGGCTCCTTTTAATGCCTTCAGCATATTCGGAAGGTAATGCTGTGGCGTGCATTCCACCAGAAGATGGACATGATCTGCCTCTCCGTTAAGTTCCGCAATCGTGAAACCATTGTCCTGTGCGATTCCGTGAATAATTTCGTACAAGTCCGTTTCCACCTCACCTATTAAAACCTTGCGCCGATATTTTATACACCATACAATGTGATACTGAAGCATATAAACATATCCGCGTCCAGTTCTGATTTCCGCCATAATTTTTCCCCTGATTAGTATATCATATGTATAATAGTAAAACCATATATCTGTTATATTAATTATTAATGAGCAAACAACATATGTAATATAAACGCGGTCAAAATATCCCCTGCTTACTCATGACTGAAGCCAGAAGAATGCGCAGGATATTTATTCAATCCATGACTGACTCATACCTGGTATTATAAGTGGCTGCTGAGGCCGGCGGGCTGGTAACCACAGGTCAGAGATTATCTCTCATCACCCTGCACGGATTCCCATAGGCAATCTTATCCGAGGGAATATCCCTTGTCACGACACTTCCCGCCCCGATCACGACATTATCGCCAATCGTCACTCCCGGCATGATAATCGCACCACCGCCGATCCACACGTTGCTGCCAATCCTGACAGGCGCCGTCTGCGTCTTGCAGAACGCAAAGGAACCGTCCTCCTTCATCTCGCCGAACCGCTCTCCGGCGTTCGTGGGATGAAAGGCCGTATAGATCTGCACATTGGGCGCAATGAGGGCATTGTCACCAATGATAATCAGATTATCATCCAAAAAAGTACAGTTCATATTCACTTCGCAGTTATTGCCGAAATAGATGTTATTTCCGTAATCCACATAAAATGGCGCCGTTATCCAGAGGTTGGCCCCGCGTCCTCCCAGCATCCGTTCTAAGATCCGGTCCTTTTCGACGAAGTCTTCCGAATCTGTCCGGTTGTAATCGCGGACCAGATTCTTAGCCTCGTGCCATCGGTTCAGCAGCTCGCTGTCACCGCAGTCATACAGCTGTCCCGCCAGCATTTTTTCCCGTTCTGTCATACCCGTCTCCTTTTTCTTCAGTGGTACATCCGCGCCACTTCCGCCGCCTCTCTGGCGATCTCCAGTTCCTCATTGGTCTTAATCACCAGCACATTCACCCGTGACATCCCATCTGAGATCCGGAACGCCTCCGCCTCATCCCTGTTTTTTACCTCGTCTATGGTGATCCCCAGATATTCCAGATAACTGCAGATCTCCATGCGGATATCGGAATCATTTTCCCCGACGCCCGCGGTAAATACTATATTATCAACGCCGTTCATCGCAGCCGCATAGCTGCCCACGTATTTGGCCACTCGGTAGGCAAATATCTCCCGCGCCAGAGCCGCCTGGTCGTTATACTTGATCTCCGCGTCCTTCAGCTCCCGGAAATCACTGGAGAAATTCCTTGAAATGCCCAGGACGCCGGATTCCTGATTGAGAATATCCAGTACCTGTGCGAAATCCAGATTCTCCTTCTTCGCCAGAAATTCCAGCGCTCCCGGATCGACATCTCCGCATCTCGTTCCCATGACCAGCCCCTCTAACGGTGTAAATCCCATGGAATTGTCCACTACCTGCCCGTATTTCACCGCACAGATGCTTGCTCCGTTTCCGAGGTGGCAGACGATGGTCTTCACCCGGCCCGGGTCCTGTCCCATAAATTCCGCGGCCCGCCGGGAGACATATTTATGACTGATCCCATGAAAACCGTAGCGGCGGATCCTGTACCTCTCATAATACTGGTACGGAAGCCCATAGAGAAATGCCTTCGGTTCCATCGTCTGGTTGAACGCCGTATCAAATACACCCACCATCAGCGTGTCCGGCATCAGTTTCCGGCAGGCCTCCACGCCCACCAGATTCGCCGGATTATGGAGCGGCGCAAGGTCGTTGCACTCCGTCATGGCCTGGGTCACCTCGTCTGTGATCACCACGGAACCCGTAAACTTTTCTCCGCCATGCACAAGCCTGTGTCCAATCACATCGATTTCCCGAAAATCCTTTATCACGCCTTTTTCCGGGTCCGCCAGCGTGTCCAGCAGCGTATGAACCGCCTGCGTATGGTTTTTCATCGGTACCTCCTCTTTTAAGGAAATACCGGTGCGGGTCCGGTAGGTAAACCGTCCGTCTATGCCGATCCGCTCACATACCCCCTTCGCCAGTACCTCCTCGTTCTCCGAATCTATCACCTGAAATTTCAGCGAGGAACTGCCGCTGTTAATCACCAAAATTGTCATATCCGCTGTGCGCCCCCTTTCAGCCGTATCTGTCACTGTTTATTATACTTGACTTGCTCCCTGTTGGCAACGAAAAACGGGACGCTGTACAAAAAGGCACCTTCGGAGCCGCAGCTTATCTGCCTGCCCGAAGGTGCCGTCATTTCTCCCTGTTATACCGTGTCCGCTTATGCTTCCCAGTCGGTAAAAGCAACGCTGACCATACCCATGCTGCATGAAACCTTATAGAAATTGGAATCCCCGGCGTTCATGGTCTGACTTCCGCCGATTCCGCTCAGTCTGTTGTCCCCGATTCTGACCTCGCCCATTCCCACGGAGGTACGGTAGCCGTAATGCTCCGGTTCTTTGATGTATAAGCGGACCGATCCCATTCCGCAGTCCACGGAGCACTTTCCATACAGCTCGCCCCGGACCACAATCTCTCCCATTCCACATGTAATCTTTGACGCGTAACTGATAAAGTCCTTCATGGTCACCTGCCCCGCTCCCACGCTCAAAGTACTCTCACCGGCGGTAATTCCCGCCCCGGTCAGCGTTCCCGCTCCGATATTCAGCTTCACCTTATCAAAATGATACCCTTGGGGAATGGTAATGATCATCTTTCTCTTCGAAAATGTATTTCTTCCGATCCGCAGAATATTTTTGTCAGCAATATCACGAACTGTCCAGATTCCGTCCGATACCTCGCTGATGATATCGCCCTCCTGATACCCTTCCGTCTCCAGGCCGAAATCATTGCCGGATCTGATAACCGCGGCACAGGCTCCGGCGCCTACGATAAGCTCGCTGATGCTGTGCATGCCGTCGTCTCTGGCTGGAATCGCTAACAGGCTCTGAAATCCTGTCTGCTCCGGATCTCTGGTCTGCTCTGATTCTCTCTTCCACTCTGATTCTCTCTTCCGCTCTGATTCTCTCTTCCGCTCCGTTTCCCGTTCTCCGGAATCTTCCGATCCCATGGTGAAATTCACCTCCGATCCCTCTTGCCGCGGAACGCCTGCTTCGTTTGCATCGCCATACGTGTTATTGGAATGACTGGCGTTTCCGCTCTGTATGCCCAGAAGTTCATCTGTACTCACTTCCAACACCTGTGATAATGGAACAAGCGTCATAATATCCGGGCAGGAAATTCCTGACTCCCATTTACTCACGGCCTGTGCCGATATTCCCAACTGCTCCGCAAGCTGAGCCTGGGTCAGTTTTTTCCGTTTTCTTAAGTATGCGATTCTATCGCCCATAGTTCCCGGAACAAATTCTTTTCTATCCTGCATCCTTCTGTTCTCCTTCCGTCTCAGCGTCTGTTTTTCACCGCGGTTTGCTGCGCTGTACAATTTTAAGATATCCTCATTCCACCTCAAAAATCAAGCAACCAGCGGTTGTTAATCACGTAAATTGCAAAAAACAACCGTTGGTTGAGTTCCTAAAACCAGTATATCACTCTTTTGTGTATGCGTCAGCTAAAATAAAGGTGTTTGGGCACCAATATCTGGCAGGCAAAGGAGTGTTCGTCATGGGAAATCGAAAAAAACTGCTATGGTCCATCGGTCTCCCGTTTTCCACAACAGTTTATTCGATCTCTTACTTTCGAACCATCAGCTCATGATAAAGCAGCCTGTATAGCCAGCGTTTCCTTCTGCCGAATCATTTTAACTTTTCACTCTGTTTTCTGTTAATTTCCTGTTCTCATCGGCCCAGCAGTTCGATCAGCCTGCCATACGCCTTCTTATAAGCCGACACGCCATCCTGCTCCCTGCGCTCCCTGGCTCCCTGTTCCAGTTTATCCAGGCCGTCGAATGACACGAGATGCGGTTCCAGACTTAAAAATCCTTTATAGCCTGTAGAATCCAGCATGGACAGAATCTCCTTCACATTGCCGTCACCATCCCCCGGAAGCACAACCTCGCCGTCTTCCTGAAGGGCATCCTTAATATGTATATAGAAGATATAAGGTTTCAGCATCTCATATGCCTCCAGCGTATCCTGGCCGCACTGGACAAAATTTGCAAAGTCAAAGACACCTTTAAAATGATCTCCGTAAAACGCCTCCATCAGCTCCAGGCACCGGCTGGCAATATCGCCGTAAATCTCCTTTTCATTTTCATGGAGAAGGACGACATCCTGTTCCACAGCATAGTCCACCATACGCTTCATTCTGGAAAATACCTCTTCCTTATACTGCGCAGGATCTTCCCCTTCCGGTATGTAAAAGCTGAACATGCGGATATACCGTACTCCCCACAGCTTTGCCAATTCCACAACATGCCGGTATGTCTCGAAATGCGGTTCAAAGTCATCGGTAATCTTAATCTTTCCGACCGGTGAACCCACAGAAGAAACGGTGATACCAGCCGCTTTCATCCGCTCTCCCAGTTCGGAAGCCATCTCAAGGCTTAAGTCTGCCACACCGGTTCCATCGGCGCTTCGAAGTTCTACATACTCCTGTCCCAGTTCCATTAAAACACTTAACTGGATATCAAAATCCTTATTGATTTCATCTGCAAATCCAGAAATTCTGCAGTCACTTAACATTTTTACTCTCCTCTTCATTTTTCCAGCTGCTTCGCAGTACCCCTGCCGTCTCACACGTTCCCCGCCGTCTCATAAGCCTTCAGCATGAGCCAGACGGTGTCCTTAATCTGTTCCAGACCAACGGAAAATGGTTTTCCCTGCTCCACGCTCTCATAAAAGCTGTGAATACAGTCCATATGTCCAGCACCCCAGTAGCTCTTGCCGAGATGTTCCCGGCCCGAGTAATCGATCGTTTTCGTCTCCCCATCGCTGCCCGCAATGGTGACTTTCAACTCCTCGATCCGAACCCTGGCCTTCTCGCATTCCAGCTCGATCATGGGCGGAACATCCGCCACATAGCCGGTGGTGGCATAGAAGCATGCCTTTTCTTCCCCGTAAGAAATATAGGCCTCCATCGTATCCTCCACCTCAATAATGCCCTTTAAATGGTGATTGGAGGTGGATGCTTCCATAGTCAGAGGCGTCTTTCCGATCAGATACTGGATCAGGTCAAGCGTATGGATGGACTGATTGATCAGAGCGCCGCCGCCTTCCTTTTCAATCGTTCCGCGCCAGCCGCTTTCCGTATAGTAGCGTTCCCTTCTGCACCAGGTAACCAGGCCCCTGGCTCCCAGGATCCTGCCGAATTCACCGTTCTCAAGCCGTTCCTTCACCGCCGCAACGCTGGGATTAAACCGGTTCTGAAAGCAGACGCCCAGGGCCGCCCCGTTGTTCGCCTCTTTTTCCGCACGCTGAAGCGTCTCCCACTGCTCCTGGCTGATGACCGGGGGCTTCTCCATAAATGTATGAATTCCCCGCCTTAACGCCTCCGCTGCCATGGGCGTGTGAAGATAATGTGGCGTACAGATATGGAGGACGTCGATCTCCTCCTTCTCCAGCATCTGTTTCCAGTCGGTATAGGGGACTGCACCGTACTCCCGGGCCATAGACTCCGCGCGTTCCGGAATTACATCTGCCACGGCAGCCAGCTTGCAGCCTTCCATTTTCATGATCGATTTCGCGTGTACTGCGGCAATGCTGCCGCATCCGATGATCGCACTCTTCATTTACGCTTCCCTCTTTATCTTCTCTCTTCTAAGCCTTTCCACTCCCATAGGACCCCTTTGTGTTGAAGGTTACCTCGTTCACATGCTCCTTTTTCCGGGAAGCGGCTCTCTTCTTATTCAGTTCCTCCAGGAACAGCTCTTCATCGAAGGGAATCTCTACCGGGCGTTTCAACCAGCTGGATAAATGCATGGCATTGGAGAGTGTTAATCCGTTAATTCCTTCCTCTCCGCCCGCGATCAGCGGTTCTCCTCTTAAAATGGCTCCAGCAAATGCCCTCAGGACTCCCACATGCTGAAGATTTTCCCAGTCTGTCTCCACGTCGATCCATCTTCCCTCTGGCTTCTTAAAGCCCTCCGTGGTGGTATAGCAGTACTCTCTCTCATTGACAGCCAGCTCGTAAACCTTAATTTCCTCATTTTCGCAGACGATCTTTGCCTTTTCCAAATCCACCTCAAACCGGTTGGTTCCAGGCGCATCTCCCGTCGTCGTCACAAATACTCCGGTTGCCCCGTTCGGATACTCCAGATACGCCGTCACATCGTCTTCCACCTCAATATCATGCCATTTGCCCTCGTGGCAGAAAGCCTGAACCGACTTAGGCATGCCGCAGATCCACTGAATCAAATCCAGATTATGAGGACACTGGTTTAAAAGGACGCCGCCGCCCTCGCCATCCCAGGTAGCGCGCCATCCGCCGGAATTGTAGTACGCCTGGGTTCTGTACCAGTCTGTGATGATCCAGTTGACACGCTTGATGGCCCCGTACTGGCCGCCGTTCACCAGCTCATGCATCTTCCGGTAGATGTGGTTCGTCCTCTGATTGAACATCATTCCAAATACCAGATCGTGCTTTGCCGCTTCCTCGTTCATCTCCCGCACCTGCTTCGTATACACGCCCGCCGGTTTTTCACACATGGCATGAAATCCCCGTTTTAAAGCTTCCATCACATACTTCGGATGATCGTAGTGAGGAATCGCCACCAGAACGGCGTCCATGTCCGGATAATCCAACAGCTCCTCCGCCGTTTCAAAAATCTTCACGTTCTCCGAAAGAGTCTCCTCTGCCCATTGGCGTCTCGATTCCCGCAGGTCAGCAACCGCCGCCAGCTCGATCTCCGGCACTTTCCCATCTAAAATACTCTCCACATGGCCGCTTCCCATGTTACCAATCCCGATAATTCCCAGCCTTACTTTATTCATGATCCTATCCTCCTTCTACCTGTATCCCAATTCCGCAAGATTCCGATAACTCTTTTCGAGGCAGACAAATGGATTCTCCAGACACGTATCCTGTTCCACCAATGCGTATTCGCAGTCAGTCTTCTTAAGCGCCTCTAAAATAGCGGGGAAATTCATATTTCCTTCCATCACCGGAGCCATGACCTCCTGCCCGTTCACGATGCCTCTGTCCTTTAAGTGAACGCAGGGAATCCGGTCGGCCAGACGCCCGATCCACTGGCACACATCACCGCCCGCCGTCTGTACCCAGTACGTATCCAGCGTAATTCCAAGCTCATCAGGGGCAAATGCGTCCAGCAGATAATCCATCAGATACGTTCCCCCTGTCTTCTCAAACTCAAACGCATGATTGTGGTACATGAGACGCATACCCGCATCCTTAATCATACGGGCCGGTTCCTTAAAATCAACTGCAAAACGCCTGATCCAGTCCGGGTTCCGGTATTTCTCCGGCATCGATCCGATACCGATATACTTACATCCCATCACCTCGTGGTCGCGGATCAGCTGCTCCGTATCCTTCCGTATCCTGTTTAAATCGCTGTGGGTCAGCACGATCTTCAGTCCCATCTCGTCGGCAATTTCCCTTGCAATCTGCGGGGTGATCTCGCTGCCTGTGGCCGACAGCTGTACCGTCTCATATCCGATCTCCGCCACCCGTCTCATGGTCTCCCGAAAATCCGGCGCCGTCTGTGTAAACAGCCTGACTGTATAAAGCTGTGCTCCTGTCTTCATAAATCATTACCTCCTGCATTCATTTCTGTTGCCTCTATCATAGCGCTCTTCCCGCAAAAAATGGATTGGTAATGATGAAATAAAGTTTGCAAATATAGCCCTCCCTGATATACAATAGAAGCAGCCAGCATCGATTTTGCTTATGCGCACATTTGGGAGGAACTGCTTCATGATCTACGAATCCGCCCCGGCCCCCGTGTCGGGAAAAGTTAATTTTACCACCAGTCATATGAAAAGCGATACCTTTGAAGTCCATTACCACTCCTGCTATGAGATCTACTATTTTCTAAAGGGAGACGCCGATTATATGGTGGAGGGCCGGGAGTACCATCTGACTCCCCACAGCCTGATTCTGCTGTCCCCCTACGTCTTTCACGGAGTGAGGGTGAACTCCACGACGGATTACGTCCGCTGTTCGGTCCATTTTTCGCCGGAATCGGTCATTGCAGAGCGTCGTGTCCTTCTGCTGTCCTCATTTCCGGGAAATAAAAAAAGCGGACCAGGAGAAGTGTTCTACGAGCAGACGGAAGAATATGGCCTTCACGCCTATTTTGAACACTTAATCTGGTCCCAGAAACAGCCTGCTGCCTTAAGCGGCGCCTATTATGCCATGTTCTTAGAAGCGCTCCTGGCTGAGATTTCCCTGATGTGCCAGACCCTGCGGCCCTCTACGCCTGACAGCAGCGCCTCCGGCACCATAACGGATATCATCCGCTATTTAAATGAGCACTTAACCGAGCCCGTCACGCTCGACGAACTGTCCGGCCGCTTTTTCATCAGCAAATACTATATGAACCGCGCATTTAAAAAGGCTACCGGCACCACAGTCATGGATTACTTAATCTACAAGCGCATCGTCATGGCCAGACAGCTCATGCTCAACGGCTTCACGGCGGCTGACGCGGCCAATGAGACGGGCTTTGGAGACTATTCAACCTTTTACCGCGCCTATAAAAAGGTGATGGGATGCCGCCCCGGAGCAGACAGGACCGGAAAAACGTCCCCGAATCCCCATGAAACAGTGAAAAAAGTGCAGGGAACCGATATTTAACCGGTCCTCTGCACCTTCTTCTATTCGTTCCCGCACATCCTCCATCTGATTTCATCGTAAAACTTAAACACATACTGATTCGGCAAAAGCCCGGATACCTGCCCGTCTCCCGTTTCAATCACCGTCCAGGAACCGTTTTCAAGCTCCGCGAAATCAACCGTATAAAAATGGCTGTCCAGCACCGGAATCGCGTTCACCAGTTCCATGGGAACCACGGGCCATCCCTCTTTCTGATTGGAATTCGGACTGAGCGTCAGGAGTTCCCCATTTAAATAAAAAGCCCTGTATTCATTGGTCATACTGTCCCGTCTCTTCAGTTCCACATATTCCTTTAACACAATGCCTCTCACATATAAATCTCCGCGCATTGCCTGAAACCTCCGGGCATATTCATCCAACTGCCTGTCATCGTACGATGAGTCGAAACAGGCGGGGAAATCAGTCCCCTTCACCGATTTCACGTAGTCTTTCATCATAAAACGGGGAAATGCGTGTTTAACTTCTCTCCAGTCGATCGCCTCCCCTTCCGGATATACTCTGATTCCTGGAGTATAATCCGCAATCGCCGGATAAGCCAGCGGGAATTCATGGCAGTTCTCGTATTCCGCCGGCGTATTGATCAGGGTCAGATTCCGCTCCTTCAGCGCCTCAAACAGCCTTGCATACACTTCCGGCTGCAGCATCCAGCCCCGGTAGATGCATCGCTCGTCGTCACCTGCCGCCTCCGCCGGATACAGCCTGAATGGTTCTCCCGCCACGAAATTATCGTAATTGTACAGCACGGCCTGAAATTCAGGAAACTTTACCGCCTCCTCGTACTCCTGGCGGTAATCCGCATCCACTTTTCTGATGTCAAAGTAGTCGGCCGGGTAGAGTATGGTTATTTTCATGGTTGTATGGTTCCCTCCCTCCGCTTCACAGACACCGCACAGATGGTATCCGCATTTCCCGTGTATGGCCGGCCTGCTGCATCATCAAAAAATACAATATCTTCAAAGCCAGCTTCCCGCAGCTCTTTCTCCATAGACTCCACGGTATAGATCTGATTCCAGTTATTATAGCACTGACACGCGTCTTCCGTTACGATCACATACTGTTCAACATAGTTATTCGTCTCCGGATACTGATAATTCCGCTGGATACAGACATGGGGTTTTCCGGACCAGAATCCCTGCTCCAGATACTCTACGGATTCCATTTCCCTCAGTTTTTCCCTGTACTTCTCTGAATCCCCATCCAAAATGAAAATTCCGTCTTTCTTCAGGGCTCCATACACGTTCTTTAAAAGTACTTTCCTGTTTTCCGGCGGAAGCACGCCATAATCGCAGTATATCAGAACGGCTGCATCAAATTCCTCCCGGTAAACCATTTCCAGATAATTTTTATAATGATATTCGATCGGAAGCGTCTCCGCCTCCGCGTGTTCCCTGGCATACGCGATGGAACGCCTGGAATAGTCCAGCCCTGTGACCCGGAAGCCCTCTTTGCAGAATCGCTCTGCATAGAGACCAGGGCCGCAGCCTAAGTCCAGCAGCTTCATGCCCGGCCTGGCCTTACAGTACTGTGCGATCCATTTCGCAGACTGTTCTATAAAATCATGGCGTCTGGAAGCCGCGTCAATCTCCGGATCGAGATGCGCCTTCAGCATATACTCCGAAATATGTTCGTCATCCCAGAACGGAGCGGAGCTGGGCGCATAGAGAAATGGTTTTTCCTTTAAATAGTTGATGAATTTGCTGTACATAGGGACCTCCGTGTGAATTGTCATTTACTGTTATGACGGGTATTCTTTCAGTATACCTTTTTTCCTATGGGGATAGCAACCCTATGTTGAAGGCAGAATCAATTTTTAGAAGAACAAGTTCATTCACACCCACACACAATCCGAATTCCCGTCTCATATTTCCTGTCATCCACAATCACCCGCACATCAAATGTCCCCGTTAATCCGGCCTTATTCACGAATGTCCTGGTATTCCTCTCATCGGAATCCATGAACGTTCCGCAGCACATAGCCAGATGGGACACAGCCGTGGTAGAGATAAAGTATCTGTGGGTCTCATTTTCCCCTTCCAGAAGCAGCATGACGAGTTGTCCCTTCTCAAATCTGGAATAAAAAATAAAGCGGTCCGGTTCTTCCTCAATCCTTGCATTGCACACTTCCGGAAGCAGTTCGCCGCATGATTCCATAGGAATGTCCGTCTCAAATTCCTTTGTTACGCCCATATGCCCCAGCTGTTTTCCCTCTCCCAGCTCCAGATTATTGCCGGGCACATACATCTTTGTCTTCTCCGCACGGTAATAATTGCCGGGCAGATGAAGTTCCATCATGACTTTTCCGTCGCAAACCTCGACCGTGTATGTCTCCAGACGGCTATCCGGCATGTTTCTTGCAAAAGCTCCCAGTGCCTCGGACGGTTCGCCTCCGACATAGGAGATTCCACCTGAGTGAATCATGTAATGGTCTTCATTATAGTATTCTACATTACAGATATATGGTGAGAAGAATTCCGCACCGCGTTCCTTTCCGTACTGCCATACCTGCTCAATTGTCATTTTTTCTGTGTTGATCTTATAGCGGACGCCTCTGGAATAGCTGTCCTTCGCTGTCCGGTATTCCTCTTTCAGCTTTGAGCCGTAATGGTGGTTGTCGAAGCACATGACATCGCCATCCGGCGTAATCACACAGGCGTGCTGTTCATACTGCCATTCAAATCCCTCCCCTATGGGCTTGAAGAAATACTTCTGGTATTCCTCCGGCCACCCCTGCGGATCGCCGATAATCCAGTTCAGTTGTCCCGTCTCATAATCCACATTCACCATAGCATCAATATGACGGCCTGAGAAGGTAAGGGTATCCGTGTTCTCATCGTACCAGACAGCATTATTATGGAACCAGTCTTCAGAACTCCAGCTGCCCGATTTGGAGCATCCCGGTTCCAGGAACTGCTTGTAATCCCATGTCTTTAAGATCTCGCCGGTCTCCCTGTCTATTAAAACAGCCTTGTCCTCCACCGTATCGCTGGTCAAATCGTCAGTCAGAGAGATGATATTGCCATCCGGCATCTCGATATGATCGTGATGATAACCGCCCGGCAGACAAAATTCCTTGTATATCTTTCCGCACATATCCATCTCATAGATTCCGGACACGTAATACGGCATCTGGATCAGGCGGTCTGTTCCCATCAGAATATGGCCATTTCTCGCCCGCTTAAAATCAAAGATACACGGAACATTTAGATGCCATCTGGCGTCTCCTGCATAGTCGAAGCCGGATGCCAGATTCTCGTCTGACGGCGCTTCAATGATGATGTCATCCTGCATATACTCCGGTGTGGTCTTCATTGAATAGCAGACCTGCTTTCCATCGTACACATCGGGAGTCTGAATGGTGATTACGGCTGCAGTTCCACGGTAAGGTCGCAGTTCCACGCGGTTTTCGTAATCATTATAAAGACCCAACACCGGCAGTACATGGGTCTTCGCTTTCGGAAATGTATGATAGATATTCGCTTCCTTCGTCTTTCCCTGGACTGTGACCGTTACCGCGGTCTCTTCCTCCGTCTTAAACAGCACCACCGCAGTCAGGGGACTGATAAAATACGGATTGTATTTAATCAGGGGATTCCGAAGCGTATAATTTCCCTCTTCCAGTTCCTTCAGCATGGCCGTTTCCGCCTCCGCCTGTCTCGCAATCAAACCGGCATCATACTTATAACCAATCGTTTTCTCTGCCATCTCTATCATCCTCTCTTTCTTCAAAAGTATTCCTGTAATTATTTTACCGGAATTTGGAAAGTAAGGATATAACGTATGTTATTTTCATTAAAATTAAAGACGGATAACTCGGTCTCCCCTGTCCCCAATCAAAAAATCCCCCCATAAAAGGGAGGAAGCCGGTAAGAGGGGGATCCTACCGGCTTTGAGTATGAAAAAAAGTTTTATATTATTAATAACGTTTACGAGTATTACTATAACCAATAAATGTGAAAAATATTTGCCCTAAATGTGAAAGAAATGTGAATCTTAAACATTCCTCTGATAAAGAAGTCCCCTGACTTCATACGAAATCAGGGGACCTGTCTCACTTCTTATCTCTTCAATTCCTATCTCTTTACTCCCATATGGAACATCTCATCAGATCCGGATTTCTCTTCCGTATCCTTTGTCTCCTGGGACGGTTCCTTTGGCGCAGTCTCTTCCGCTGCGGGACTGCTCAGGACTGCTTCTTCCTTCTTATCGTCGAACGTGTCCTTATGGCTTACCACGTCGTCCATCTTGTCGGCATCGGTCTTATCCTTCTCCTCCGGCTCCGGTATTCCCTTCATCTCTCTGAATATCTTCATGAATTCCTTGCCGGTGATGGTCTCCTTCTCGATTAAGAACTCTGCGATCTTATCCATCACATCGCGGTTCTCAGACAACAGAGCCTTGGCTTCCTCGTAGGCTTCCTTCAGCATCTTCATAACCTCGTTGTCGACTTCGGCAGCCGTGGCATCGCCGCAGTTCATGACCGTACGGCCGGTTAAGTACTGGTCTTCCTGAGTCGCTAAGCCCATCAGACCAAACTTATCGGACATACCGTACTGAGTAATCATGGCGCGGGCCATTCTGGTCGCCTGCTCAATATCGTTGGCTGCTCCCGTGGTCACAGTATCAAACACAAGCTCCTCCGCTGCTCGTCCGGCCAGGGCCCCGACCAGCATGGCGTGAAGTTCTTTCTTCGTATTTAAATATTTCTCTTCCTCCGGCACGTGCATAACGTAGCCAAGGGCGCCCATGGTTCTCGGAACGATGGTGATCTTCTGAACCGGCTCCGCGTCCTTCTGGAGGGCGCTTACGAGAGCATGGCCAACCTCGTGGTAAGACACGATGCGGCGCTCTTCCTTATTCATGATTCTGTCTTTCTTCTCTTTACCCACAAGCACAACTTCAACCGCTTCAAATAAGTCTTTCTGGGCGACGGCCTGTCTGCCGCTCTTAACCGCCAGAATGGCTGCCTCGTTGATCATGTTGGCAAGATCCGATCCAACCGCGCCGGAGGTCGCCAGCGCAATCGCGTCGAGATCAACGCTCTCATCCATCAATACGTCTCTGGAATGAACCTTTAAGATATCCACACGGCCCTTTAAATCCGGTTTATCCACGATGATCCGGCGGTCGAAACGGCCTGGACGCAGCAGCGCCGGGTCTAAGATCTCCGGACGGTTTGTCGCAGCCAGAACCAGAAGTCCCTTGGAGGAATCGAATCCGTCCATCTCGGACAGCAGCTGGTTTAATGTCTGTTCACGCTCGTCGTTGCCGCCGCCGAATCTGGAATCACGGCTCTTACCGATGGCATCCACCTCATCGATGAAAATGATACAGGGAGCGGACTCCTGGGCCTGCTTGAATAAGTCACGCACACGGGAGGCACCGACACCCACGAACATCTCTACGAAATCAGAACCGGACAGCGAATAGAATGGGACATGCGCTTCTCCGGCTACCGCCTTGGCAAGCAGGGTCTTACCTGTACCAGGAGGACCCACAAGCAGGGCTCCTTTCGGCAGCTTGGCGCCGATCTTCGTGTATTTACCCGGATTGTGAAGGAAGTCTACGATCTCCGTCAGCGACTCCTTCGCCTCGTCTTCACCGGCTACATCGCGGAATGTAACTCCGGTCTCTTTCTGTACGTATACCTTGGCGTTGCTCTTGCCTACGCCCATGATACCGCCGCCTCCGCCGACACGGCGCATCATAAAGTTAAGTAGAATTCCCATCAGACCAAACAGCAGCAGATAGCTGACAATGGTCTGGATAATGAAGTTGCCATCCTTACGGATCCTGTGCGTATCCACGCCGGCTGTCCGAAGTCTCTCCGCGAGTGTTAAATCATTATCCATTCGCACGGTATAATATGTTTTCCCGGGCATGTATCCTTCCCAGGTGCTCTTCGGCTCGATTGTAATTCTGGAGTCCTCGACGCTTACGGCCTCTACCTGCTTCTCATCCACCATGTTCATAAATGTATCATAGCTGAGCTCTTCCGTGGTCCTCGCTGAGAGTGCGTTGTGCAGATAGGACAGCCCTGCCACCGCAATTAAAAAGGTAACTACCCATGCAATAATTACCTGTGCGTTCTTTGGCATCTTACTGTTATTATTCTGATTGTTGTTGTTATCCATATGTGTAAATTCTCCAATCCGGATATTCTATACCCATTCTATATCATTATAGTGTCAGTCTCTCCATAAATCAAGAAAAGAATTATAAAATCCTTATAAAGAGATTTTCATTCCATGCCATTTTAAGACAAATTTTACACTTAATAATCGAAAGTTTTTTCATGAAAATGTGGATTTCTGAAATAATTAGTTGTATAATATCGTTTTTATTAAATGACACATCCCCAAAAAACCTTAAGGAGGTACCATTTTTATGCCAGTGAAATACGTATTTGTCACCGGTGGCGTCGTGTCCGGTCTTGGCAAAGGCATCACCGCAGCATCCCTCGGCCGTCTGTTGAAGGCGCGCGGCTATCACGTCACCATGCAGAAATTCGATCCCTACATCAACATCGACCCCGGCACCATGAATCCGGTCCAGCACGGCGAGGTATTTGTTACCGAGGACGGCGTGGAAACGGACCTGGATTTAGGCCACTATGAGCGGTTTATCGACGAAAATCTGACGAAAAATTCCAATGTCACCACCGGCAAGGTCTACTGGACCGTGCTGACAAAGGAACGCCGCGGAGACTTCGGCGGAGGAACGGTTCAGGTGATCCCCCACATCACCGACGAAATCAAAAGCCGTTTTCACCGCAGCGGAGAACAGACCGCGTCCGGCGTCTCAGACCCCCTGCAATCCGATGACATGGAGATTGCCATCATCGAGGTCGGCGGCACCGTCGGAGACATCGAGAGCCAGCCGTTTTTGGAGGCAATCCGCCAGTTCCAGCACGATGTCGGCCGTGAAAATGCGATTCTGATCCACGTAACCTTAGTTCCCTATCTAAAAGTGTCCGAGGAATTAAAGACAAAGCCCACCCAGGCCAGCGTCAAGGATTTGCAGGGCATGGGAATCCAGCCGGACATCATCGTCTGCCGCTCCGAGCTTCCCCTCGACGACGGAATCCGCGGCAAGATCGCCCAGTTCTGCAACGTTCCGAAAAATCACGTGCTCCAGAATCTCGATGTGGAGGTACTCTACGAACTCCCGCTGGTAATGGAACAGGAGCATCTGGCCGAGGTAGCCTGTGAGAGTCTGCACATCCCTTGTCCCGAACCGGATTTATCCGAGTGGAGTTCCATGATCGAGAGCTGGAAACACCCGCAGAAGCAGGTAACGGTGGCTCTGGTCGGCAAATACATCTCCTTACATGACGCCTATATCTCCGTTGTGGAAGCATTAAAACACGGCGGTGTGGCCAACCACGCCACCGTATCCATCCGCTGGGTCGACTCCGAGGAGGTAAATGATGGTAATGCAGCCGAGATCTTTGACGGTGTGAACGGCATCCTCGTGCCCGGAGGCTTTGGAAGCAGGGGAATCGAAGGGAAAATCTCTGCCATCCGCTGGGCGCGCACCCATGGGATCCCGTTCCTCGGTCTCTGTCTCGGAATGCAGATGGCCATCGTGGAATTCGCCCGCGACGTCGTCGGCTACAGCGACGCCCACACGGCTGAGTTAGACCCTGACACCGGCCATCCGGTCATCCATCTGATGCCGGACCAGAACGGCATCGAAGACATCGGAGGAACCCTGCGTCTCGGCTCCTATCCCTGTGTGCTTGACAAAACCTCCAGAGCCTACGCCCTATACGGCCAGGAAACGATTCACGAGCGCCACCGCCACCGGTATGAGGTCAACAACGACTACCGCCAGGCCCTGACCGAAAACGGCATGAAGCTGTCCGGCATTTCCCCGGATGGACGGATCGTCGAGATGATCGAGCTTCCGGAGCATCCCTGGTTCGTCGCCACACAGGCCCATCCGGAATTTAAATCGCGGCCAAACCGTCCGCATCCGCTGTTTGCCGGCTTTATCGAGGCTGCGCTTAAAAATCTGGATAAATAATTCCCCAGTTATCCTGTCGCCCACATAAAATAAGAATATTGGTTATACTATCAATATCATTGAAAATGGGGGCAGACACGATCGTGACTACGGAAAAAGCAGTTATACTTTTAAGGGCATACGCCGCCTGCATGCTGAGTGAAAATTGCTCCGACTGTCCGTTTCAGGGGAAGTGTTCCGGCTGGACAGAGGAGCTTGTGCTTCAGGCATTACATCATTTAAATACGGAGTCCGAAGGAGAACAGCGCATTTGACTGCGTTCCTCCGAAATAAAAGAACGGACAGAAAAAAGCTGGCAAACAGCTTTCTCCTGTCCGTAATCTGCCGCATTCATGGAGGCGTTCTCCATATCGGCCGGATCTCATCCATGGGGTACTAAAGCCTACGGAATCACTCTCCGTATTGTTACTGGCTTCCGGTAATTCCAGGTTGAAATCTTGATGCCGCTTCTCCGGTTGGCCGCATGGACGATCTTTCCCCCTCCGATATACATGGCGACATGATCGATCGTGCTTCCGCTGGCATAAAACAGTAAATCCCCCGGCTGCATGGCCGTGGAAGAAACCGCCAGTCCCTCCGCGGACTGTTCCCTGGAGGTTCTGTCTAAATGAATGCCGGCGGCGTGTTCCATGACATACTGCACGAAACCGGAGCAGTCGGCTCCCGTATTCGGGTTTGTTCCGCCCCACCGGTATGGATTGCCGACGAAACGCACGGCGTAGTTCACCACCTGCTGGCGAAGGGAATTCTCCACTTTTTCCGCCTCCGGAATGGTATAAGCCACCACCGCGTTGCCCGGCACGTAGGCGTAGCCTTCTTTTTCACCGTATCGGATCTTAATCCAGCCGCCTCCCGCTCTGGAGAGAAAATCATACGTCTCTCCCTCGTGGATCCGGCCCAGGATCTCCGAATCCGTATCCGGAGCGCTGCGGACCCTCAGAGTATCCGTGTTTACGCGGAGCATGAGTTTCATATCGTAATAGGCCGATGCCCTGGCAGCCTGTCCCACGGCGAGATACTTACCCGAGACGTAGCCGGTCACCTGGCCCGACTTTATCTTATACCAGCCATGTTCCATTCCCAGCACGCTGCATCCGGCATGGCTGTCCATTTTTCCTACTATATCCGCGTCATTCTTTGGTTCTTTTCTGATGTTCAGGGAATCCTCCACCATGGCTACGCCAAGGTTTTTGAAAATATCACGAAAGGTTCCGAACACCACTTTTTCTTGCGTAAGACCGGCGGACACCGCCTGGCTCTCCGTTTCCTCCACGGACTCCAAATGCTTGTCCATGGCCGTCCCGAATCCCGCTATGGAGGTTCCGGACGTGAAGGAAGGTTCCGGCTTAGCCGCCTGTACATCTGCTGTGCCCAGGACCACGGCGCTGCCGCAGGCCAGGCAAAATCCCAGCATTTTCCATGCTTTGTCAGTCATTATGCACATTCCTTCGCAAGTTATTATTCAGATTTGTTGAAGCTGTTTATGATAAATGAGTTATCTGCTGATCTGACAGGTTCCTTAAATACGCCAGAGCGTAATCCCTGTCTCTTCCTATCTGCGCCTTCAGCTGCTCAAGTCCGTCAAATTTCTTCTCCGGGCGAATAAACGAAAGCAGCTGTACTTCTATATTCTTCCCATAAATATCCTCATCTATACCATACAGAAATGTCTCCGCTCCCACAGGGGATACCCCGCTCACGGTCGGCTTCCTTCCGATGTTCGTCACTCCCCCGTAATAAGTACCTTCTACATAGACCTTTGACACGTAAACGCCAAATGTCGGCAGATGTTTTTCAGGCGGCGGCAGAATGTTGGCCGTTGGAAATCCCAGGACGCTTCCCCCGATATGATTTCCGTGCACCACGGTTCCGTGGATGGCATACGGCTCGCCGAGAAGCTCGTTCGCCTTCTCGATATTTCCGGCATCCAGCTCTTCCCGCACATACGTACTGCTGATATCCCGGTTGTCATCCTGTTCCTTGTGGATGACGATGAGCTCGTACCCGTATTTCGCCTTCCATTCTTCGAGGCGGTCCGCATTGCCGGCCCCCTTATAGCCAAAGGAGCAGTCCGTTCCGACGACGATCACCCTGGCGTGCATGCGCGAAACCAGGATATCCCGCACGAAGTCCTCCGGCGCCATACGTGCCGTCTCCTTCGTAAACGGATACTCCACTAAATAGTCTATGCCGATTCTTTCCAGATTATTCCTTCTCTCCAGGTTGGTGGTGATAACCGTCTGTTTCTTTCCCTCCACCAGGCTTCCCGGCGTCATATCAAAGGTAAATACAGCCGTCTTAAGGCCGCGCTCCGCCTTCACCTCCAGCATCTGCTTCAGCAGCTTCTGATGGCCCCTGTGGCGTCCGTCAAACTTGCCGATGGTCACGACCGCAGGCTCCTCAATCTGAAAATCTGTTGTTTCGGTTATATATTCCATCATTTGTTTCCTCCCAGAAAAACCTTCTGAGGCTTCAGTACGTTCTTCACCCGGTCCAGGGCGTAAATCCCGATAAACCGCCCCTGGCTGTCGTAGACCCTGACCGGACTGTCCTGCGCCGGGGAGTCTCCTTCCGCCTGATTGCGGTAGAACGGATTGCCGTTATGGACCAGCTTATCAAACTCTTCCTTCATCGTAAGAGCCGGATACTCTAAAAACACGGCGTCAACGGCAAGAATATGATCCGCAAGTCCGCCGTCATCCCTCTGCTTTTCAATCTCAGAGAGCGTCAGGCTGTCCTTCAGCTCAAACTGGCCGACTCTCGTCCTCAAAAGCGATTCCATACAGCCGCCGCATCCCAGCTTTCGTCCGATATCGTAGCAGAGCGTCCGGATATAGGTCCCCTTTGTGCATGACACCGTCATGGTCACTCGGGGCAGGGCGATCTCCTCCACGGAAATATCCAGGATCTTCACCGGTCTCGCCTTCCGTTCCACTTCCCTGCCGGCGCGGGCCAGCTCATAGAGCTTCTTCCCATCCACCTTCAGCGCGGAATACATGGGCGGCACCTGGTCGTAATCGCCCAGAAAGCTCAAGACTGCCGCTCTCACCTCTTCCTCCGTCACCGCCACCGGATATTCGGCGAGCGTCACGCCCGTCGTATCCTGCGTATCGGTCTCGAGGCCCAGCAAAAGCACGGCGCGGTAAGTCTTCGTCCGGTCTGCCAGCAGATCGCAGAGCTTCGTGCCGTTTCCGAGACACACGGGAAGCACGCCCTCCGCCATGGGGTCCAGCGTGCCGGTATGTCCGATTTTTTTCTGTTTTAAAATACCTCTCATTTTCGCAACAACGTCATGAGAGGTATAGCCTTTTTCTTTGTATACATTGATGATACCGTCTGCCATCTTTAAGTATCTCCATTAATTTGTACTGAAATCCGTGCGGATAAGTTGTTGACGACATCGTGAACACTGCCGGCCATGGTACATCCCGCCGCCTTCACGTGGCCGCCGCCGCCGAAATACACGGCGATCTTACTCACATCCAGATCATTGGTGGAACGCAGGCTCACTTTATACTCGCGGCAGGCCGTCTCGTACATGAAAATCGCACACTCCACGCCCTCCGTAATCCTCAGCTGGTCGATGATTCCATCCATGTCGGCGCTGGTCACGCCGAAAAAATCCATGTCCCTCTTATGAATCACGCTGAATATGCAGCGCCCATCCAGGAAGGTAATGCTCTCCAGAAGCGCACGTCCCAGAATCTGGTTCTGAATATACGTTTTCCGGTAAAAGCTGTTGTCGATGATGTGGGGGAAATCGATTCCCTTTGCCATCATCTTTCCCGCGATCTCCATGGTCTTCGCAGAGGTGCAGTCGTATTTAAACACCCCTGTGTCGTGGATAATACCGGTGTAAATGCATTCCGCCACCGCTTTGCTTATCTTCTCTTCCTCCAGAAGGCCGAAGAGGACCTCGCAGGTGGAGCTGGCTTTCGCTTCTACGATATTCTGTCCCGCAAACCCGGTATTGGTCACGTGGTGGTCCACGCAGATACTCTTTTTGGCGCTGTTTAAGTACCGCACCGCCTCACCGAAGCGGAGCATGTCGCTGCAGTCCAGGCAGAGGCAGAGATCAAACTCCGCCTCCACTGAAAAATCGCTGCATATACGCTCTATATTCTTTAAATAACCGAATTTTATGGATGGTTCCTCTAAAAAGACGGTCACTCGGACATCAGGATAATGTTCTTCCAGGTAGTTGTACGCTGCCAGACAGGATCCGATACAGTCTCCGTCCGGGCGGATATGGCCGATGATCGCCATCGTCTCTACATCCTCAAGCATAGTATCAAAAAAGCTCATGGAAACACCTCCTACTCTTTGATATCTTTCGTTACCTCGTCAATCAGTTTCGACATATTTACCCCATATTCGATGGACTGATCCAGAATAAATTTGATCTCCGGAGTATTCCGTAAATTCACTCTTCTGGCCAGCTCGCGGCGGATATAGCCCTCCGCGCTCTTCAATCCTTCGATGGTTGCATTGCCGGCTTCCTCGTCTCCTAAAACACTGATATATGCCTTGCAGAATTTTAAGTCCGGAGTCACAGAGACTGCAACCACCGTCGTCATGGGATGAATTCTCGGGTCCTTGATCTCCAGGCGGATAATCTCGCTCAGTTCTCTCTGAACCTCCATATTGATTCTTGTATTCTTTATACTGTTTTTACGCATGTTCTTCCTTTCGTTTTGCCGCTCCGCCTTCCGGCAGGATTCCCCGGCTTCCACTTAAGTCCTAATGCAGTGTAGTACTAGCGGGGAACCTCTACCATCGCGTAA
>OBUZ01000306.1_pt1 | contig 35053 bp, 36 predicted proteins | sample 1494961 | NCBI WGS metagenome assembly OBUZ01 (sample SAMEA2579939, study PRJEB22360) | human gut metagenome | biome: human gut; feature: human-associated habitat; material: faeces | place: Denmark | collected 2008/2010
CATTTTCCGCTTTTAGTCTCATATTAGTACCTCCAAATATTAATTACTCTAATTATAACACATTTTATCACTTTTTAAACATTTTATTACTTTTTATTGTCCTAAATAGCATTTGACCATAATATAACTTCATTGTTATACTCCAGCACAAATGATTTTGTTATGTAACATACTTAATAGAAAACAAAAAGGCTGAAGCCCATGATGCGACTCCAACCCTTTGTTGCTGACCACCTGAAAGTTCAGACGGATAACGCTCTTTCAATCTTTGTTCCACGGAGCGGTTACCCCACCATAACCACTTTGTCACCGTATGCTTTTTTGATATTCTTAAATTCAATCGCTGTTTTCATTTTGTTACACCTCACTGTAAAAGGCTGTGACTGTGAAGAAATTCTTTTGCCACCTCTCTCGGTTATCAGAAGCAGAGAGCTGACCGTCTGTTGTAAAAATCACCATAATATCAATCTTTCCCTGATTGATCGCCTGATATTTCAGTCCGATGTCCAAATCCATTGTTTTGACGAAATGTAATCCGTAAGTTTTGCATTTCCTGCACTTACATCTTGTTTTTGATAATTTTACTGCTTGTACTATTTTCCATCTCCCTCAGACGCATATCTGGTACTATCCAAAAAATTGGCACAAGAGCGTATATCATTGTTGAGATTATTGGTTCAAAAAAAGAGATTAACAAAGCAATTGCATAGACCACAGTAGAGCCTTTCCCTTTGATATCTTTTCCTATTTTTTTGCCATTTCACTTTCTTTCCCTTTTTCACGAATGATCTCATTTTGAATATTTACATAAGAGGCTCCACAGAAAAATAGAACGAGACCATAGGCAAAAGTTGATGTGATTTCCAATGGAAAAAGACCGACCCATTCTGTTGTAAAAGGAATAAAGGACACAAAAATAACTTCTAAAACTGATTAAATTTTTTCTGCAATTTCTCGAGCTTCTTCAAACACTACATACCCTTTTTGATTATGCATGGTGGCAATGACAAAATAAAATTTTGACGATAAAAGCAATGTTGGATAAGTAAAAATCACTTCCCAATTTTAAATCACAATATTGTATGTATGTCAGTACCGCTCATTTCATAAGTAACTTTAAAATATCCTATCGAATAAAAAGTCCATCCTTTTTTCGGATGATACCAAGGATATCGCGCTTCTGTTGTATAATTTTTTTCAGATTATTTATAGCTTCTTCTATCATCTGAACGTAGGTAGAATCAATTCTTTCAAACCAAAATTGATGCATCTCTTCCGGTGACATTTCCTTGTCATTCCCCATGATCAAATGCATCATCGGATCTCCATACATTCTCGGCTGTCCTTCTTCGGGATACTCAATGACCCAGAAACCAACTTTCATCTTATAACTAACCTATCATATTATATACACTTCAAGAGAAAACTTCAAGAATAGAATCTATCGATAAATGTATAGGAATTTAATATATATTTTTACATTCTCGTATTCATTTTTTCAGAATGACTTTCCATACAAAATATGTTAAAATAAAGAAAAAACAAAAGAAAGGATTGCCTATTAAGGACAAAAGAGAAAATGATGTATCAATTATTTAACAACTATTTGAATACCACTCAGCTGATCATGACCGGTATTCTCTTTACGTTTTTCATTACATTTCTCGCGCTGAAGTTTCCACTTCCATTTTTGCCGGTGGATCAGGGACGCGAGTTTGCAATCAACGGAAAACTTTCAAAAGGAAAGATTCGAGGCGTGGGATTGACTTTTGTACTCTGTTTTATCATCAGTAGTATATTGTTTCTGCCAATTGACCGTGAGTATATCATCTATCTGATATTACTTTTCTGTGTCATGCTAAGCGGATATCTGGATGATGCAGCGGACACCCCATGGAGTGATTACAAAAAAGGATTCATAGACCTAATCATCTCAATCGTGACTATGCTGACATTCGTAAATTATAATACTACGGTCATCCACTTTTTTGAGACAGAACTTGTCATTCCGAAAGCGGCGTATGTCATACTTGGAATTATTTTGATCTGGGTGTCGATCAATGTGACAAACTGCTCTGACGGAGTGGACGGACTTTGCGCAAGCCTGTGTACCGTATCACTGATTTCTTTCAGTTTAATCTTTAAAGATGTACTTGGTATGTATACAAATGCAAACTTCTTATTTGTTGCAGTTTTACTTGCCTATTTGTATTTCAACACCTCTCCGAGCAGTATGCTTATGGGAGATGCCGGATCGCGTGCGCTTGGGTTTTATCTTGCAATCATCACGGTCAAATCAGGACATCCATTCCTTTACATCCTGCTGGCAGCAGTGTTAATTGTTGACGGTGGACTCGGACTTGTGAAGATATTTTTAAAACGTTTTTTAAAAATATCAATTTTAAAAAATACTCGTACTCCGATTCATGACCACTTGAGAAAAAATCACAACTGGTCTGATGCACAAGTCGTAATTCGATTTATTATCATCCAAGTGATTTGCTCTGTACTTGCATTTCTTTTACTTGTATAACGTATATAAAAAAATAGAATGTGACCACATTGGCACATTCTATTTTTTCTATTTGCGTTTTCCCTCCAGCGTCTGCTCAATGATATTTTTCATCATATCTTCATTCAGAGCGCCACTCACATATCCAAAAACATTCCCCTCTCGGTCAATCATAAACGTAGTAGGGAAAGAGGAAATCCCATATTCCGAGAAAAGATCTCCGGTTGTATCCATAAGTGTCGGATACGTATAACCATTTTCATCTAAAAATGCTTTAATGCCTGCTTCATCTTTTTCCTGGCCTAGTCCGGGTGCAGCTACACCTAGAATGATGACAGCATTGTCCCCTTCCGTCTCATAGGTCTCATAAAGCTTTTGAATATCCGGCATCTCGCTTCGGCACGGTCCACACCAGGTAGCCCAAAAGTTCAAAAATACAGTCTTTCCTTTATAATCAGAAAGCGTATGCTCATTTCCGAACTGATCTTTCAGTGTAAAATCAATTGCCGGAACGACAGTTTCTTTGGATTCCTCTTCCTTATTTTCTTCTTTGTCTTCCGACGCATCCTCTGATTCCTTCTCTGTCTCTTCCTGTGATTCTAAATTTGCATTTGTGCCTCCGGACAAGTAGCCGGTAAATGCATTCATTTTTCCGGTAAACATCAAAACACCCATCAGGATCATCAGCGCGCCACCTACTTTTACCGTGTATTTAACTACATTCATATGACTTTTAAAAATTTCCAAAAGCGTTGTTGTGAACAGACCAACGGCAAGAAATGGAAGTACAAATCCTACCGTGTATACGCCGATTAACACAAAACCCATAACCTTTGTGTTTGCAGACGCCGCCATTAACAAAACACTGGTAAGCGCCGGACCCACGCATGGTGTCCACGCAAAGCTGAATGTAAATCCCATGATCAATGCAGTGAGCGGAGACATCGCCAGCTTGTCCAAATGAAACGGAAGTCTGCGCTCTTTTCCAAGCACACGGCTGTTTCCAAATACGCCAAGCTGATAGAACCCAAATAATACAATAATAACACCACCGATTCTGGCAAATAGCATCTGATTTTTATTTAAAAAACTTCCAAGTGCCGATACCCCAAAACCAAGCGCAAAAAAAGCAAAACTGACGCCTATGACAAAGCAGAGCGTATGAATCATTACTTTGCTTTTTTGATAGTGTATTTTCCCATCCGCTCCCCGTTTTCCTGTACCTCCTGACAGATAGCCGATATAAAGCGGAATCAACGGCAATACACATGGGGAGAAGAAACTAAGGAGTCCCTGAAAAAATACAGTTAATGCAGGAACACTGACATCCAGTGAAAAATTCATACTTTTCTATTCCTTTCCTGATATATTTGATTTTGAAACGGAGTTTTTAAACACCTCACGATCCAGCATCTTATTTTGATGAGCCACAATTGTTGTGCAGACTGCATCCCCGGTAATATTTACCGCAGTCCTTGTCATATCCAGAATTCGGTCAATTCCCATAATCAAGGCAATACCCTCCACCGGCAGATTCACTGAATTAAATACCATAGTAAGCGTAATCAGACCAACTCCTGGAACACCGGCTGTTCCGACTGATGCAAGCGTTGCTGTCCCGATGACTGTCATGTAATCCATCATATCCAACTGAATTCCAAATGCCTGTGCGACAAACACAACTGCAACTCCCTGCATGATCGCGGTTCCGTCCATATTGATGGTCGCACCAAGCGGCACTGTAAAAGAAGAGATTTTTTTGGATACACCCATCTTTTTTGCCAACGTATCAATCGACAACGGAATCGTTGCATTGGATGTTGCTGTCGAAAAAGCAAACGCCATAACCGGAAAGAAGTTTTTGATAAAAATAATCGGATTCAAACCAGTAAAAATTTTAAGCATTCCAAGATAAACGATAAAACATTGCATCGCCAGTCCAACCAGTACTGCCAGCATATATTTTAACATCGGGATAAACGCATCAAATCCGATGCCCGCAAATGTCTTTGCAATCAAGCAGAATACACCAATCGGTGCAACTGCCATAACCATCATTGTCATTTCCATCATAATGTCATTGAACTGACCAAAGAAATTCGATACAGTCTCCACCCGATCTCCGAGCTTTGCAAGAATAATTCCCACAATTAGGGCGAATACAATAATCTGCAGCATCTCACCATTGGCAAGTGCAGAAAATGGGTTCGTCGGAATGATGTTTAGCAGCGTATCTGCAAAATTGGTTGCCTCTGCGGTTCCGACATCTTTTGCCGCCTCAATGGATGAGATATCCAACCCGATTCCCGGATCGATCACATTGGCAACCGAGAGCGCCAACGCAATCGCACAAGCGGTTGTAGCAAGGTAAAACAGCATTGTTTTTACGCCGACCTGTCCCAGCTTTTTTGTGTCCCCGATGGACATACTTCCGCAGACAAGCGAACAAAACACAAGCGGTGCGACAAGCATCTGCATCAATCGAATAAAGCCTTGTCCTACTACATAGAATACTCCATTGATAATAATGTCATCTCGAATCTGCCCAGACGGCACAAAATAGTGCAGAAGAACACCTGCAATCGCGCCAAGAATCAGACTTATGAAAATACGTGTGGTCAATCCAACCTTTTTCTTCTCTGTTTTACTCATCCCTTGTACCTCCATAATTCTCTTTCAAAAATGTTTTTAGAGACTCCCTCCACTCTGGCATCTCCTGCATATTCAAAATTCGTAAAATAAAATTATCGAGCACCGCATATGCCGGGCGGACAGAAGAAAATTCGGATTCCTTTGTCGGTACCGGCTGAAGCGTCACGTCATGATCTGTCAACCTCAGAATCTCTTTTGCAAACTCGTACCGGCTGCAGGTTCCCTTCGCCGTAATATGGTAGGTGCCATATTCGTTGGTATCCATAAGTTCCAATAACAATCTTGCGAGATCGTTGGCACTTGTCGGCGAACCAAACTGATCTGATGCAACCGGAAGCACATGCTCTGTCTTTACGCGCTCCAATAGATTGCTCACAAAATTTTTGCCTTTTCCATAAATCCAATTGCTTCGAATAATAAAATGCTTTTCTGTAAACTCTTTTACGTAATTTTCACCGGCACGCTTTGAACGCCCGTAAACCGTTTTAGGATTTGTATCGTCAAACTCGCAGTATGGTTCACTACTCTGCCCGTCAAACACATCATCTGTAGAAATCTGAACTAATTTTGCACCAATCTTTCTTGCTGCAATACTCAAATTTCTTGCTCCAAGTGCATTGACTTTATATGCCAGCTCCGGATTTTTCTCACATAAAGCAACATCGGTAATTCCCGCACAGTTGATGATCACATCCGGTCTGTTGAGTTCTGCAAAATTCAACACCTCGTCAATCTCTGTGATATCTAATTCTTCCACATCTGTGTTTAACAATTCAAATGCAAGTGGATCGGCGACATCTGTAATTGCAGTTCCCACTTGTCCGCTTGCACCTGAAACCCAAATTTTCATCATTGCTCTCATGTTTTTTCCTCCTTGTATATGATAACTATTCTCAGTATAACAAATAGAACTAATCTATGTCAACTTGACGTTCAATCTCCTGAATAATCTTTTTGCTGTCAACCGCCGCGTATTGCGCTCCTTTATAGTCCATTGCAACAAACAGGGCAAACAACAAAATAGCGATAAACATGCGCACTCCAAATGTACTGTGTGATCCTGTCATCTCATGTTCCTCCTGTGTATCATACAATTTCGTATAAAACGACTGATATCTTGGATGTACAGCAGGCGGGATTTTTTTGTCACTGTAAATCGTCCTTGCCCGCCTAAGCAGTTCCTCTCTCCTTTTTTCGGATTCCGTCATATTTTTTCTCCATTATAAAAAGCATACATCATTTATTCTAATGTATGCTTTCCGAAGGTCTTTTAGACACCTATCTGTCTGCAAGTTCTTTAATGATATCTTCCCATGTCACACCACGTTCCACCATAAGCACCATCGCATGATACAGAAAATCAGACAGTTCATATTTTACTTCTTCCGGATTCGGATTCTTTGCGGCAATGACAAGTTCTGTCGCTTCCTCACCGACTTTTTTCAGTATCTTATCAATTCCTTTGTCAAACAGGTAATTCGTATACGAGCCTTCTTTCGGATTCTTTTTCCGATCCACAATTGTCTCGTACACTGTCTCAAATACCTGCAGCGGATTGGTCTCATCATAATCCGTTCCGACTAAAGGCTGGAAAAAACAAGTCGGATTGCCAGTATGGCACGCCGGTCCCACCTGATCTACTTTTGCGAGCAACGTATCCCTGTCACAATCAATGGTCAATGATTTTACATATTGATAGTGCCCGGATGTCTCACCTTTCACCCACTGCGTTTTACGGCTCCTGCTGTAATAAGTCATTTTACCCGTTTTAATTGTATGATCAAACGCCTCTTCATTCATATATGCGAGCATCAGAACTTCTCCGGTCTTATAATTTTGAACAATGACAGGAATCAGTCCGTCTGAATTCAGCTTAAACTCTGTGAATTCCATGATGCTTTCAAAAGAAGTCATCTTGATATTCTCCTGAGAACATTTCTTCTTAAATTCTGCAAAATCCAGGTCCGGCTGGCTGATAAATTTTCCAGATACGCCTTTGATTCCCGGACACTTCAAAATTTGGAGAATCTCTTCCTCCTCCATCGCATCTGTCAATACAACACTTGGAATATCTGTAATGTTCATCACAGAATCCAAATCCAGCCTGTGCATAAATAAGATCGAGCTGGAACACTCTTCAATCAGGTGCTGCTGCTTAAATAAGGCATCGAAGTCATTTAAGGAGACTGCTATCTTTTCTTTCCCGAAACGTTTTGAGACATCCTCAATCAACTCTACAGATAATGCCTTTGAAAAATTCAAAATTGCCCGTTTTGCACCGGTATATAAAATCTTTTTCACATCTTCCTGACGTCTTATGTTTCCTCCGGCAACCATTGGAATTCGGATTACCCGATTCATTTTTTTCATAAGATCAATTGCATGATCATGTTCCTCATCTGTGGTAGACAAATCAAACACAAGCAATTCATCTGCCCCCATGTCATTATATTTTTTTGCAAGTTTCACTACATCATCGGAAAGTATTTCCAAATTGTCAAACCATTTTACTGCTTTCCCCTGATAGATAAAAATACAAGGAATCAACCTTTTATAATTCATTATGCCAAACTTCCTTTCGTAGACCAAACTTCTTTTATACGAGGTTCTTTCATCACTGCCTCGTCCAGTGCTTTCCCAAATGCTTTAAACAAAGCCTCTGCCATATGGTGATTATTTCCACCATCGATTACTTTCAGATGCAGGTTCATAGCCGCGCTGTAGGAGACTGCATAAAAGAATTCCCGAACCATCTCTGTGTCAAGCGCACCGATTTTCTCTGCCGTAAACTCTGCTGAAAAATTCAGATACGGTCTTCCGGAAAGATCAATTGCACAGAGGACAAGCGTTTCATCCATCGGCAGCATGAAATTTCCATATCTTCTGATCCCCTTTTTCTCGCCGAGTGCTTGAAGAATTGCCTGACCAAGCACAATGCCCGTGTCCTCTATCGTATGGTGACAATCAACCTCTAAATCACCTTTTACAGAAACACTGAGATCAAACAGACCATGTCTTGCAAACCCATCCAGCATATGATCAAAAAATCCAATGCCGGTATGGATGTCTGTTTTCCCAGAACCGTCAAGATTCAGCGTCAAAGAGATGTCTGTCTCTTTTGTTTTTCTTGTACAAGTAACTATTCTTTCTTCCATATCTTTTTCCTCTATTTTTCAAATCGGACTTTGATCGAATTAGCGTGTGCCGTCAGTTTTTCTGCCTCTGCAAATTGCTCTATATCGCTGTGAATTGCCTCCAGCGCTTCTTTCGAATATGCGATGATGCTTGATTTTTTAATAAAATCATCCACCCCAAGCGGCGAGAAAAATTTTGCAGTTCCGTTCGTCGGCAATACATGATTCGGTCCTGCGAAATAATCACCAAGCGGCTCACTGCTGTACTCTCCAATAAAAATCGCACCTGCATTGCGCACCCGCATCATCACATCATACGGGTTCGCTGTCATGATCTCCAAATGCTCCGAGGCGATCTCGTTCGCAATATCGATCACTTCCTCCATCGTATCTGCAACAAGAATGTAACCATAATTTTCCAAAGACTTTTTCATGATCTCTGTGCGGGACAATTCTTCCACAAATACTTCTACCTGCTTGGACACCTCCTTGGCAAGCATCTCACTTGTCGTCACGAGAATTGCCGATGCCAGTTCGTCATGTTCTGCCTGTGACAACAAGTCAGCCGCCACATATCTTGGATTCGCTGTCTCATCTGCAATGACAAGGATCTCGCTTGGTCCTGCAATTGAGTCGATGCTCACATGACCATATACCGCTTTTTTTGCCAATGCCACATAAATATTCCCAGGTCCTACAATTTTGTCAACTTTTGGAATAGAATCTGTTCCGTAAGCAAGTGCTGCAATCGCCTGTGCACCGCCGACCTTATAAATCACATCTACTCCTGCCTCATTCGCTGCCACCAGTGTGTTCGGATTGATCTTCCCATCTTTCCCAGGGGGAGTGACCATCACAATCTCCTCCACTCCTGCTACTTTTGCCGGAATGACATTCATTAGTACAGAAGACGGGTAGACTGCTTTTCCGCCTGGTACATAGACGCCCACCCTTTGCAGCGCAGTTACCTTTTGCCCAAGCATGGTGCCGTCTGGTTTGCTGTCAAACCAGCTATACTGTTTCTGCTTTTCATGGTAGATACGAATATTTTCTTTTGCTTTTCGTATGATTTCCACAAGAGATGTATCTACCAAATCATATGCCTGCGCAATCTCTTCTTTTGTCACAGTAATTGTATCCGCTGTAATATCCGCACCGTCAAACTGTTTTGTATAATCAAAAACAGCCTGATCCTTTTCATTTTTTACATGTTCCAAAATTTCCAAAACACGGGATTCGTATTGGGTATACTGGTTCGGACTTCTTTGTAACAAATCTTCCAGCAGATTTGTCTTTGTCTCATAGTTTAATTTTTGTATTCTCATCTCATGCCTCCTGTAAAATCATTCTCAATTTTGTCAGCAATTCTTTGATCCGCTCATTTTCCATTCGCATACTAACCGGATTGACAATCATTCTTGCAGACAATGGACATACCTCTTCTAACACTTCCAAACCATTTTCCCGAAGTGTAGAGCCGGTCTCCACAATATCTACGATAACTTCTGACAATCCTACAAGCGGTGCGAGTTCTATCGAGCCGTTCAGCTTAATGATCTCGACTGTCTGATGCTTTTTGTTATAAAAATAATCCTTCGCGATATTCGGATATTTTGTTGCAACACGAATCAGCTCATGATGATTTAAAAGCTCCTTTGCCCCTGAGGGACCACACACACACATTCGACAGTTTCCAAACTGTAAATCTAGTACCTCATATGTTTTTCGTCCTTCTTCTAATATCGTATCTTTTCCAACCACACCAATATCAGCTGCTCCATATTCTACATAAGTGGGAACATCCGGACCTTTTGCAAGAAAAAATTTTAATTTTAGTTCTTCATTTACAAAAATTAATTTTCTGGAATCTTTGTCCTTCATCTCCTCACAAGTAATGCCAAGCTGCTCTAACAATTCCAGTGTTTTTTTCGCAAGCCGACCTTTTGTCAATGCAAATGTTAAATATCTCATATGATTTCCTCCCAACCGACTGTTTTTTTCTCATCTGTCAAAAGATTCGTCATTAAAATCTCGTCTTCTCTCTTCAGGTAGAACATTCCTCCACAGAAGTTCTGTCTCGCATATGACACATACTCATCCAAAAATCTGTCATCTGATTTTTTCACAAGCTCTGTCGGTTTCTTGGCAAGCCGAAATTCTTTTGCCAGCGCAATTGCTCTGCTGCGCTCACTTTCTTCATACAAGATCAACGTATTTTTCTGATGATACGGTATCTCCAGTTTCTGTCTTGAAATTGCGCCCATCAGTTCATCAATAACGATTGCAAATCCGATGGAAGGGAATTCCTTTCCAAATTTTTCTACAAGATGATCATAGCGTCCACCTTTCACAATTGCATCTCCCGTACCATATGTATAACCGCGGAATATAATGCCCGTATAATACCCATAGGTGCCGCTCATGCTGAGATCAAAGGTGATATATTTTTCAACTCCGTATGAAACCAAAATCTCGTACGTCTCTGACAGGCGTTCCACTGCACGCAACGCTTTCTCACAAGAAACGATTTTTTTTGCGCGTTCCATGATCTCGATTCCACCTGTCAGCTCCTCCAGCACTCGGAAAGCCGCCTTTGTCTCTTCTTTTACACCACAGTTATCCAGCAACTCTTCCACACCGAAATAATTCCGGTTTGCAATCAATTCACGAAGCCTTGCCTCTTTTTCTTCTTCCAGATCTGCATCCTCCAACAGACTTTCAAAAAAATCAACATTTCCGATATAAATCTGAAATTCATTTAATCCGGCTGCCTTCAGACAGTCTGCAGCCAATGCAATCATCTCTGCATCCGCCTCCAAAGAATCAATTCCAAGGAGTTCCGCACCCATCTGCGTACTTTCCTTTAATTTTCCACGATAGCTCGAATGGTTGATAAATGTGTTTCCATTATAACATAGACGGACCGGAAGTCCTTTTGAATCCAAAAAAGTGGCTGCAACTCTTGCGATTGACGGTGTAATATCCGGTCTCAACACAAGTGTATTCCCATCTCTGTCAAAAAATTTATAAAGTTCCTTTGAAGAGATTGTGCCAATCTCTTTTCCGAAAACATCAAAAAACTCGAACATCGGTGTCTGTATATCTTGATATCCGTATAAGTGCAGAATCTCTTGTAATTTTTCCTCCAACATAAGCTTTCTTCTGCATTCAATCCCATAGATATCCCGAACTCCTTCCGGAGTATGTAAAATCTGCTGTCTCATAATCTCCTCCAATACTTTATTACGCTACCATATTAAAATAATGCTTATTATAACATTTTTTGAAAGATTGTCAATCCCTGAGATCCAAATCCTGCTGCAATGCTTCCAAATATGATACCAGACATCCATTTTTTAACTGGATAAAAAATGTCTGAGAAAGCTCTTCATATCGGATACTTTTTCTGCCTCCTGTTTTTGCGCGTTCCCAAAATTTTTGAATTTCAGAAAAACGCATATAATATAACTCGTTTCTGGCGCTGTAATAGATAATCAAGAATGCAATTCCTCCCTGCTTTTCAAAATTACTCATAAACGTCACCTGATGTTCATGAATATTTTGCAGCGGAAACGTGTCTGTATTACATTCCTTCGCATCAAAGCATACCGGAATCCCCTGTACCGCCCCAATGTAGTCAACAGTACTTCTCTGATCAAAATATGCCAGCGTGATATGACGATGCTCCTTATCAATCCGAACAGGAGTGATTGGCGTCGGAATTTTTTGAATCAACGCCAGTCCCTTTTCCAGATAACGTTCATTCGTCCGGTTGATCATATCCTCCAGTGTAGAACCGCGAAGTCCTCTTGAATTCCATGTCCCCATTTTTCTATTCCTCACTGTATTTTTCTGCTTTTAAAATATTCTGAAACAATTTTGGAAGTGATGCCACAAATTTTCTTTCACTTAGATTCGACAACTCACCTGTACAGGCTGGCATTTCCAGTCGATAAGCATGTAACAACTGACTTTTCAGTCCATACTGCTCTTTTAGTCTATCGTTGACCTTTTTGCTCCCATACTTGTAGTCTCCGATAATAGGATATCCAATCGATGCCAGATGTGCCCTGATCTGATGCGTTCTTCCGGTGATCAGATGCACTTCCAAATATGTATATTTTCCATTGCTCCACAAAGGCTCATATTCCGTCTCAATCGGCAGGCAATCCCCTTTTTCTGCCTTTGACACCGTTACTTTATTTGTCTTTTCGTCTTTTACAAGATATCCGCTCACCGACTGAGAATGTTTTACCTCACCTGCCACAAGACAGCGATAATATTTTCTCAGAGAACGATTTTTAAAAAGTGTTCCCATCTCCTGCAGCCCTGCAAGACTTTTCCCTGCTGCCACCAGTCCACTCGTATTGCGGTCCAAACGGTTGCAGACAGACGGTCTGAATTTTCTAAGTTCTTCCTCTGTCAATTGTCTTGTTTCAAGCATATATGAAATAATATGTTCCACAAGCGATTCATCATTAGCCGCTGCCTTTTGTGACAGCATCCCAACCGGTTTGTTGATCAGCAGCACATTCTCATCTTCATAGATAATATCAAGCGTTACATTAGTATGAACTGCATGGATATTGGAAAATTTTTCAATCGTCTCATCAAAAACAATTTTACAGAATCACCGACCGCCAGCTTTTCGTTTCCGGTTGCCTTTTTCCCATTCAATACAATATTTTTTTTTCGCAGCATTTTATATAAAAAGCTCTTTGGTGCCTCATTTAAATACTTCGCCAGCATCTTATCCAGTCGCTGACCGGCCTCATTTGCCGCTACAATAATTTCCTGCATAGTACTCCTCTATAATGAAATCTGAAATAACAGATGTCGAATTCCTTCTTCTTTTTTCTTTGTGTCCGGTCTGTTTGTTTCCGCCATATGCTGCATACTTTCTGCCCTTGCAAGGAATGCAGTATAATCCGTAAAAATTTTCACGGACACTTTTGTATACTGATTTTGCTCCAGCATCTGACGTAAATGTTTTCCGGTATAGACAGGATCTATTTTTTTCCCGGAAGAATACCCACAGATCGTATTGTCCAATATAATGATACTGTCAACGGGCATAAATTTGTCCTTACTCGTAAATACCAGATCAAATGCAGCCGTCAAATCCTCTGCATGTTTCTGAATCTCTTTCGCTCGTTCCTCTGCAATCGAGTGATACGGAGAGATTGTGATTACCTCCACCAGCGCTTTTGCCGCCGGAAGGCATCCAAGTACGGCGACAACTGTCAAAAGATTCAGTCTTGTATGCGTCTGCCAGATACCAAGTATCAAAAGCGCGATGACAATTCCAAATTCCAGTACCGCTTTCAATATCAGTTGCTTTTTTCGTGCCTGAATATAGCCGGCTTCTCCTTTTGTAGCTTTCATTTCTTCGTTCCTTTCCTTACCAGAATTTTTTCATCGCTTTTAGAATCACACTGTGCGGAAGCAGCTTTGTTGCCGCCTCTGCTCCCTTCATCGCCGTCCCGTACACAGACAGTTCTTTGCCCTCTCGTGCATCAAGAAGCGCCTGTTTTACGACCGCTTCCGGTCTTGCCATCACCGCAGCCTTCATTTGATTTTTTTCTTTTTGTCCGGCAATTTCAAAAAACTCTGTCTCAACCGGTCCTGGACAAACTGCGGTCACAAAAATCTCTTCATCGCAAAGTTCTGTGCGAAGACTTCTGGAAAAACTAAGCACATAGGATTTGGTAGCTGCATAGACACTGAAAGACGGCTGCGGGCAAAATGCTGCCGCCGAGGCAACGTTCACAATTCTGCTTCCTCTTGTCATATATGGAATACAGATCTTTGTCATATGAGTCAGTGCTTTACAGTTTAACTCTATCATATCTAACTGATCCTCAGCAGAAAGTTTTTTCACTTCCCCAATTTTACCAAATCCTGCTGCATTCACAAGCATACGGATATCCGGATCTTTTTCTTTCAAGAGAACTCTTAGTTCTTGATAAATGTTTTGCTCACACAAATTACCTTCTAAAATACGCACATTGGTAAACATGCAGCTTTTTAATTCTCCCAGCCGCTCTCTTCTGCGGGCAATCACCCATATCTCATCTAATTCTTTATACAAGTGCTCAATCTGTTTTACAAACTCTTTTCCAAGTCCAGAGGATGCGCCTGTTACAATCGCAATTTTCAATTTATTCACTTCTTTCTGATGCTGTTTTTATTTTGTCTTTTTCCGATGTACGTTTCGGATTACTTTTTTCTTCTTTGCAGCAGGTTTTTTCTGTTCCTGCCTTTTATAATCCGGTTTGCCCTGATATTTCTTCTCCTGTCTCGGACGGATCAGACAATGTTTGTCAAATCCAACTAAGTCCATTCGGTCTGCCATGCGAAGAGCCTCCATGACAAGCTGATAATTCTTCGGATTCCGATATTGGATCAACGCTCTCTGCATCGCTTTTTCATGTGGGTTTTTCGGTATATATACAGGTTCCATCGTCCGCGGATCCACTCCCGTATAGTACATACAAGTCGATATCGTCGACGGTGTCGGATAGAAGTCCTGTACCTGCTCCGGCATATATCCAAGATCCCTTAAGTATTCTGCAAGGGCCACGGCTTCTTTCATCGTTGAACCCGGATGCGAAGACATCAGATACGGAACCAGATACTGTTTTTTCCCAAGTTTTTCGTTGATCTGTTTATATTTTTTCGAAAATGCCTGATAGACACTGTTTTCCGGCTTACCCATCTTTTGAAGAACAGGATCTGCTACATGCTCCGGAGCTACTTTTAGCTGTCCGCTTACATGATACTCACACAGTTCCTTGAAAAATGTATCATCTTTATCTGCTATCAGATAGTCGAATCGGATGCCTGAGCGAATAAATACCTTCTTTACATTCGGAAGTGTACGAAGTTTTCGTAAAAGCTTCAGGTAGTCTTTATGATCCACCTTCAAATTTTTACACGGTCGTGGAAATAGACACTGCTTTTGCTTGCACACTCCTTTTGTGAGCTGCTTATCACAAGAAGGTGCTCTAAAATTCGCAGTCGGTCCGCCAACATCGTGAATATAGCCTTTGAAATCCTTATCCCAAATAAATTTTTCTGCCTCTGCGATCAAAGATTCATGGCTTCGCGTCTGAATGATTCTCCCCTGATGAAACGTAAGAGCACAAAAATTACATCCGCCAAAACATCCACGATTGCTGATCAGGCTGTATTTTACCTCCTCGATTGCAGGAACTCCTCCAAGCGCCTCATAGGACGGATGGTATGTTCTCATATAAGGATAGCTGTAAGTGCGATCCATTTCCGACTGGCTAAGCGGTTTGGACGGTGGATTTTGGACTACATATAAATGGTCCGAGTATGGTTCCACAAGTCGTTTTCCTGAAAAAGGATCTGTATTGCAATACTGCGTATAAAAACTCTTCGCATAGTTTAGCTTGTCCTGCTTTAATTGTTCGTAAGATTCCAACATGATCGCATCGTAGACACTGTCTAAAGACTTCACCTTACAGACAGTTCCGTCGATGTATGTGATATCTTCCACTGCAATGCCACTCTCCAGCGCTTCGGCAATCTCAAGAATCGAGCGTTCTCCCATTCCATAAGAAAGAATATCTGCACCCGAATCCAATAAAATCGAACGTTTTAATTTATTTGACCAGTAATCATAATGAGCCATTCGGCGCAGACTCGCCTCAATCCCACCAATAATGATCGGCGTCTTTTTATAAACCTGACGAATCAAATTACTGTAGACGACCGTCGCATAGTCCGGACGTTTTCCCATAACGCCGCCCGGCGTAAATGCATCTGTCTGACGTCTCTTTTTCGACACAGAGTAGTGATTCACCATAGAATCCATATTCCCACTGGATACAAGGAATCCAAGGCGAGGTTCACCGTATTCTGTAATGCTGCTTTTATCTTTCCAGTCCGGTTGACAGATCAACCCAACTTTATATCCATTCGCCTCCAAAAGGCGTGTGATGATCGCATGCCCAAAAGACGGATGATCCACGTAGGCATCTCCGGAAACATAGACAAAATCCAACTGTTCCCAGCCTCGCTCCTCCATATCTTTTCTGCAAATCGGTAAAAATCCATTTCTCATTTCAGTACCTCATAGGTGTTATTTTTAATATCTTCATAATCTTTTATATAATAGTCTGCGAGCGCACGTTTTTTTTCATCCTGATTTTTTGAAAAATCGTCTTCCACTGCACAGACTTTCATTCCGGCATTGACACCTGCCAAAATTCCGTTTGGCACATCTTCAAAGACAAGACAACGTTTCGGTTCCACCTGCAAAGATTGTGCAACTCTTAAATACACATCAGGAGCCGGTTTCCCTGCTTTTGCTTCGCACGATGTCCATATAGAATCAAATAACGGCAATACTTTTGTTGATCTTAAAACTGCCTCTGCAAGCTCGCGTTTATTGCTTGTAGCGATTCCAAGCTTAATCCCTCTTTGATGAACTTCCTGTAAAAAGTCAAATGCTCCTTTTTTCAGTATAAGCTCATTTGCATATTTTTCATATGCCATTCCATACCATTCTTCCATCAATTCCTCTAATGTGTGTGGAAGATTTGGAAACAATTCCAGAAAATATGCTGCTGTTTCCGAATAACTTTTTCCTTCCATTCCTTCATGAAAATTCTCCGGCTGTGTCAAACCATATTTTCCTAAAAATTCATCGTCAATTGCAGTCCAGACCCACATGGAATCCACCAGTGTGCCATCCAGATCAAAAATAATCGCCTCTATATTCTCTAACATAATCGCTTAAGTTCCTCCTTCGTAAGAGCCCGGTATTCACCGCTCTTTAATGTCTCATCCAACAGAAGTGTTCCCATAGAAAGCCTTTTCAAATAAATTACTTCTTTCCCCACTGCATGAAACATCCGCTTCACCTGATGGAATTTCCCTTCCTGTATCGTAAGTCTTATCTCAGAAATCTCTCCGGAATGCAAAATTTCAAGCTTTGACGGAAGTGCAGTCTCACCGTTTCCGATTGACATTCCTTCGGCAAAGATTTCTTGATCGGACTCATCTACAATCCCCTGCACCTTTGCATAATACACTTTATCCACATGTTTTTTCGGTGACAAAAGCCGATACGCCAGCTCTCCATCGTTTGTGATCAAAAGAAGACCTTCTGTGTCTTTATCAAGCCTTCCTACCGGGAACAAATCCCTGCGCTTTTTTGAGGAAATCAGCTCCACTACCGTCTTGTCCTGCCTGTCTGTTGTGGCTGAGACAACTCCTGCTGGTTTGTTTAGCATATAATACTCGTGCGTTTCATAGGAGACCGCTTCGCCCATACAGCACACTTTTTGATGTGAAATGTCAATCTTTCGCTCTGGAGATTTTTCAATACTTCCATCCACTGTTACTTTTCCCTGACGGATCAGTTTTTTTACTTCTGTTCTCGTCCCAACGCCCATATCTGCGAGATATTTATCTAATCGTATCATTATGACTGCCATCTCCATCCAGGTAAATATTTGTTCTTCAAAGTTCCGTTTGCAAGTTTCCCAAAGCCTAGCGGATAGCCGTCCACAAGGACAAGCTGCCAGCCTTTTTCTTTCTGAGGAACAAGATCATCAACTTCGATCGTCTCACCTTTCAGGTAGCGGATCACACGCTCATCCTCCACGGAAAGCGAAATTGTGTGGCGGTACTCTTCTTTTTTCAGACACATCGCAAGTGACTGACTCGGCTCAAACCGGTTCTTTTTCACATCTCCAAGATACAATCCTGTCCGAAGGAAACGAATGCCTTTTACATTCGGGATATCTTCCGGCATATAGTAGACTTTCTCGCTGTAAATCTCCAGTCTGCTCCAGTCCATCTCCCATGTGATGTCCTCAAAAAATGCAAGCAGTTCTTCCGGCACTTTTTTCGCGCGCTTTTTCTTTTCTTTGACCACTAGTTTCTCCGACTTTTCCCCTTTTTGAAGCAATGCCAGATAATGTCCCTCTCCGTGCATCTTATGCGGCCAGATACGGACTGTTTTTTCAAATGCAGGCTCTTTTGATTCAGTCACTTGCGGCATTCCTTTTGCAAATCCCTCATATGGCCGAATCTCTTTTATCTCAAATTCCGGATATTGTTGTCTTAAATATTCAATTGTTCCCTCATTCTCTTCCGGATCAAATGTACAAGTGGAATAGAGCATCATTCCACCCGGTTTTAACATTCTTGCAGCCTGCGTGACAATACTTCTCTGAATCTTTGCAAAAAATTCCGGTCCATGTTCTTCCCAGGCTTTCACCATCTTTTTATCTTTTCGAAACATTCCTTCTCCGGAACATGGTGCATCGATCAAAATCTTGTCAAAATATTCCGTAAAATACTCTTCAATTTTACCTGGCTCCTCACTGAGCACAAGCACATTACCGATGCCGAACACTTCAATATTTTTTAATAATCCCTTTGCTCTGGAATTGCTGATGTCATTTGCCACAAGCACACCTTCCCCGCAAAGTTTTGCTCCAAGCTCAGTCGCCTTTCCTCCCGGTGCTGCACAGACATCCAGCACCTTATCCCCCGGTTCAATCGGAAGGCGGTTTGCCGGTGTCATGGCACTAGGCTCCTGTAAGTAAAAAAGTCCGGCAAAATAATATGGATGCTTTGCCGGCTGCACATGCTCTCCATCATAATAAAATCCATTCTCAATCCATGGTATCGGTTGAATCTCAAACGGACAAATCTTTTTAAATTCTTCCACACTGATTTTTTTTGTATTTACGCGGAGACCATAAAGTCTTTTCTCCTCATAACACTTTATATAATCATCAAACTCTGCTCCAAGCAGTTCTCTCATCTTTTTTTCAAACGCAATTGGTAAATTCATTTTTCATCCTCCATGTCAATTTTATATTATACCATAGCCATACTATTTTCTCCACAAATATTAGTCAGAATACGCACATTTCAGCTTATGCTGTTCCAGATACCGCATCACCCAATATGGATTGACACTCATCTCCTGACCGTTCGGATACACATAAATTCCCACATGCAGATGCACCGGAAATTTCCCTTTTGTACCTTCCTCTCCATAGCCTGTATCCCCCATGAATCCAATCACATCCCCGGCATTCACTCGGTCTCCCTCTTTAATATCCGCATAGGAATCCAGATGTGCGTAATAAAAGTATCCACCGGAAGGCGCCAGAATACCGATACGGTATCCCCCTTTCGGAAGCCACCCTTTACTTTGTATGATACCGTCCGTCATACTGACGACCGGATAATATCCTGGGACATCTTTTTTTGCCATCAAATCACATCCCTCATGTCCGCGTTTTCCACCATAGTTTCGTTCTTTCATCCATCCATTTTCAAAGACCACCGTTGCATCTTCATCCGTGGTTGATTCTGGCACCGGAAAATATTTTACATCATCCCAGATTGCCTGATTGATTTTCAGATAAGTATTCCATGCCTTTTTCTGTTCCCATGTCTTCTTTCGTTCGCAAAACGTTTTTTCTGTATATGTATACGGAAACGGTTGATAGCCAAACTTGCTTTCCAACAGATAGATTCCTGCCTGCATCCCTCTGCTTAGTCCCTCACAAAAACTATTGATCATTTTTTTACCTAACTGCTGATCTCGAAATTCCATCTTCATAACTGTATTTTCATGCAACCGTTCCATTCTGCTTATCGACAGCAGTTTTCCAATCCATATTTCTATAACAAAAGAAAATAGTAATACAAAAAGAAGTAATTGATATGCCTGTCTCTTTTTCACGACAAACTCCTTTTTGTATTACTATATGTTTTTCTTATCTTCAAATATGTATTGTTTTATTTACAATTTTTTAAGACTGCAAGCAGATAATCCCACATGCGCTGCACAGATGCAACTTCCAGTTTTTCATTCACAGAATGCACGTCAAACATATTTGGACCAAAAGATACGCAATCCAGTTCCGGAAGCTGTCCGGATAAGAGACCACATTCTAACCCCGCATGAATTGTAGCAACTACAGGAGCTTTTCCGAACATCTGCTCATAAGTATCGATCATGATTGGGCGAAGTTTTGAATCTGACTTGTACATCCATGCCGGATAGTCACAGGATACTTCTCCTTTTCCTCCTGTGAAAACAGCATACGCATTCAGCATCTCTTCGAGTTCTTTCTTTTTACTCTCCACAGAACTTCTCACCATAAAGATCAACTCGATACTATCCTCTTTTGTAGATACGATTCCAAGATTCAAAGAGCTCTCTACAAGTCCTTTCAATTCACGGCTCAATCCTTGCACTCCATATGGTGTAGAAATTAACAGGAATACAACTTTATCTGTTGTATCTGCTGTGCATACATTCAGTGTAGTTTCTTCAGAAAGTACAACTGAAATTTCCAAATTCGGCTCGTCTTTTCCAAATTCAGTTTTCACAGTTTCTGCAAGTTCTTCCACATATGCTTTGACGGCATCTTTGTGTGTTGTGTCCACTAAGATTTTTGCTTTCGATAACGGCGTGATAACATTGTCTTTTGTTCCGCCATTCATCTCAATCAGCGCATATGAAAATTGTGTTTTAAGACTGTTTAAAATTCTTCCGAGTACTTTGTTAGCATTTCCCCTTTGTTGATTGATCTCGATTCCAGAATGTCCGCCTCTCAATCCTCTCACAACGATCTCAGCCGCAGTCCCTGTTTTTTCTTCTTTGGCCAGCGGAAGCGTAATCGTATGGCGGAAACCGCCTGCACATCCTGTCAGTAATGTTCCCTCTTCCTCGGAGTCAATATTGATCAGCATACGACCTTTTAATACAGAAAGATCGATTGCTCCTGCACCACCCATTCCAACTTCTTCATCTGTGGTAAAGACTGCTTCAATCGGCGGATGTTCAATCGTGTCACTGTCAAGAATTGCAAGTGCATATGCGATGGCAATTCCGTCGTCTCCCCCAAGACTGGTATCTTTCGCCTTTAAAAATCCATTCTCCTCATATACTTCAATTGGATCTGTGTCAAAGTTATGTGCAGAATCATCCGTCTTTTCACATACCATATCCAAATGTCCCTGAATGATCACCGGTTCACTGTTTTCAAATCCTGCTGTTCCGGCTTTTTTAATAATCACATTGTTCGCCTCATCCTGAATGCATTCCAAGCCTCGCTCTTTTGCAAAGTCTACACAATAATCACTGACTCTTTTTGTGTCAAATGTTGCCCTCGGAATCCGGCAAAGTTCTTCAAAAAAATGAAAAACCGATTTTGGTTCTAAATGTTCTAATGCTGACATAATAAATTCCCTCTTTCCTTTAAAATTTTCCTATAATCTATTGTGTCACATCAGACATAAAAAATCAAGTATATCCATATATTATAAAAACAAATTGGAGGTCTGTTATGAGACGCTATGCCTTCCCATTCAGTGTGATTTTGTTATTTTTTATTATGCTTTCTTTCCCACAGGAAGTATTCGACGGAGCAAGCGAAGGATTACTGCTTTGGTTCCAGATTGTCCTCCCTACTTTACTTCCGTTTATTATCATCTCAAATATCCTGATACAAACAAATTCTATCTCCTTGTTATCCCACATATTTGGTCCTGCTTTTCAGAAAATCTTCCGTATTTCAACTGACGGAAGCTTTGTGGTACTTGCAGGATTTCTCTGTGGTTATCCGATGGGCGCTAAAGTGACCTCAGATCTCATTTTGGCGGGACGTATAACCAAAAGTGAAGGCAGCTATCTGCTTTCTTTTTGCAACAACACAAGCCCCATGTTTATCATAAGCTATGTGATCTGGCAAAATCTGTACGATCAGACTCTGCTTTTTCCATCCTTACTGATTTTGTTTGCCTCACCGATATTGTGCAGTTTTGTTTTTCGAAACATTTATAAAAAAAATCTGCCAGCCAAAACAGCGGGAAAAACCAGTATATCTTCCCGCATCCATTTTAACTTTGAGATCGTTGATACCTGCATCATGGATGGGTTCGAAACCATAACGAAAGTCGGAGGATATATCCTATTATTTTCTGTTCTGTTATCTCTTTTGCAGATGCTTCCGGTAAAATCAGCTTTGATATCAAACATATGCCTCCCGATGCTGGAAATCACCAATGGAATACCTATGTTATCTAAAAACATACTGTCCCAAACAGAAAAATATGTTTCTATACTTGCACTGACTTCTTTTGGCGGATTCTGTTCTGTCGCACAGACAAAATCCATGATTCGTCAATCCGGTCTCTCTATTGTCCCTTACATAGCAGAAAAACTGGTCACCGCATTGGTAACCAGTCTGTTAGCTTTCTTTTATATGACGTTTATTCATCCATAGAATCGCTGCCGAATTCCGCTTCCATACCACGGTCAGACTTATCTGGCACTTCCAGCTCCGCACGATTCGTCTTGACGATATCGTAACACTCTCTCAAAGAATTCACAAGACCATCGTATTTTGTCGTGTAGCTGTCTAAAGTATGCCCGATAATATTTTCCACGTTCGACATAATATCGTCTGTGTACTGCATCGCACCAATTCGGATATCATTTGCATCATTTGTCGCATTATCCAAAATCTCCTGCGCCTGCTCTGTCGCTGCTGTCACGATATCATTCGCCTGAGCATATGCCTGCTGCATGATCTCATGTTCGCTCACCAGTTCGTTTGTATGAATCTGAGCTTCCTCCAACATACTCTCGGCTTTCGCACGTGCATCCGCTAAAATCGCATCCTTATTGGCAATGATCTTCTGATAACGCTTAATCTCGTCCGGCGTCTTCATACGAAGTTCACGCAGAAGCTCGTCCATCTGATCTTTATTTACAATAATCTTTGTTGTAGATAATGGCTGAAATTTACAACTGTCAATATATTCTTCAATTTCCTCAATAATTTGTTCAATACGACTGCTCATAATTTACACTCCTTTTCTTTCTTCCATCTTCTCTTTTATTTTTCTCACAATCACTTCCGGTACAAACTGTGTAATGTCCCCCCCAAAGCTCGCAACTTCTTTTACCGTTGTCGAACTCAAAAAGGAAAACTCCAGACTTGTCGTCAAAAACAAGGTCTCAATCTCCGGTTCAATTTTGTGATTCGTCTGTGACATCTGTAATTCATATTCAAAATCTGTAATTGCACGCAATCCCCGAACAATCACTTTCGCATCCATCTGCTTTGCAAATTCTACTAACAACCCCTCAAATGGAATGATTTTGACATTTGGGAAGTCTTTTGTCACTTCCTCTAACATTTTAACACGTTCTCCTACAGAAAACAACGGCGTTTTCGCTTTATTATTCAATATTCCGACAATTAACTCATCCGCGATGGCGGCGGAACGTCGAATAATGTCCAAATGACCAAGCGTCACCGGATCAAAACTTCCCGGATAAATGGCTCTTAGCATTCTTTAAGCCTCTCTTTCTAAAAATATATGTTTATTAGTCTTATATATCTTTTCTTTAATAACAGAAAAACCAAGTTCCTCCACATAAGAAAACTCTGTATCCAAAGAACTTTCCACAATCACGACAGCATCTTGCGAAAGAATAGTTGATTCAGAAAGATATTCTAACACCTGCTTTTCCAGCATCTTACGGTACGGTGGATCCATAAAAATATAGTCAAACTGATACTTTCCTTCCAGACGTTTTAGCGCGCTCAAAACATCCATCTCCAAAAGCACCGATTGTTTTGCAAGCTTTGTAAATGTAAGATTCTCGCGAATACAAGCCATCGCCTTACGGTTCTGTTCTACAAACACCGCTTCTTTTGCTCCTCTGCTGAGGGCTTCTATTCCGATTGCTCCACTTCCGCTGAACAAATCCAAAAAACAGGAATCTGCAATCTCATGCGAAATCATATTAAACAGTGTTTCTTTGATACGATCTGTTGTCGGTCTTGTGTCAAGCCCATCTATTGTTTTTAACTGTAAGCGTTTTGCGCTTCCTGCTATAACTCTCATAATGTTCCTTTCCTGAATAAAAATATCATTTTTCATTATACGAATTCCCTCGAAACTTGTCAATTACTGCACAGAAAAAACGTGCAAACCTTTTCTGATTTGCACGTTTTTCTAATTACATCTGCCAATTATTTCTCTGACATTTGTTTTTCCTGCTGCTCGATCATTTTTTTCACCATATAACCACCAACAGATCCGTTCTGTCTTGATGTTAAGTCTCCGTTGTATCCTTCTTTCAAAGGTACTCCGAGCTCACTTGCCACTTCATATTTAAATTTGTCTAAAGCTGCTTTTGCTTCCGGTACTGCTGTTCTGTTTGATGAACGACTTGCCATAATTCATTTCCTCCTCTAAATCTCTTTCCTTTTATTTTGTAACTGTTTTGTTACAAGGATAGTATATGGAGAATTCATAAACTTACACTAGAAATAGTTTCTTTTTTTGACAAATTCTGTCATGTGATTTAAAGCGTTGTTTCAAGCATTCCTTCCCGGATATATTTCTGTAAATACTCCCTAATATTCTGGTGATTTTGCTTTTCCAAGTTTTCATCTTCCGAAATCAGCTGTTCCGCCGCCTCGCTTGCACGCTGCAAAATCTTTGCATCCTGAAATACATCACCTAATTTAAAATCCAAAATCCCGCTTTGACGAATACCAAACAAATCTCCCGGGCCGCGAAGCTTCAAGTCTTCACTCGCAATAAAAAATCCATCATTCGATTTATTCAAAATAGAAAGACGCTCTTTCGTCTCTTTCGACTTTGATGCACTCATAAAAATGCAGTATGACTGATATTTTCCTCTCCCCACACGTCCTCGAAGCTGATGAAGCTGTGCAAGCCCAAAACGTTCTGCATTTTCCACCATCATCACCGTCGCATTCGGAACATTGATTCCTACTTCAATAACGGTCGTAGAGACAAGAATCTGAATTTCCCGTTTCCCAAACTGCTCCATGATCACATCTTTTTCTGACTGCTTCATCTTTCCGTGCAGATATGCCACCTGAATGTTGTCCCCCATCTCTTCTTGCAGTGTCTTCGCATAATCTATTACATTTTCTGCCTCCAGATTTTCATTCTCTTCTATCATTGGGCAGATGACATAGCACTGTCGTCCTTCCAGCACCTGTTTTTTCATAAACTGATAGGCCGTCTTTCGATAATTAGTATCTACCACACAATTTTTAATCGGTAGACGGTTGGCTGGAAGCTCATCGATGACAGAGATGTCCAAATCCCCATACAGGATAATTGCAAGTGTCCTCGGAATCGGAGTTGCACTCATCACAAGAATATGTGGTGTGTTTCCTTTTTCAGCAAGCTTTTCTCTTTGTTTCACGCCAAATCGGTGCTGTTCATCTGTCACTACCAACGCCAGAGAATGGTATTTCACCTTTTCTTGAATCAGTGCATGTGTTCCAACAATAATCTGTGCTTCTCCTGATGCAATCCGCTCATATGCCATCCTTTTTTCTTTTGCAGTCATAGACCCTGTCAAAAATTCCACACAAACCGGAATCTGATGTTCTTCTAACATTTCACAAATAGACTCAAAATGCTGTTTTGCAAGCACCTCTGTCGGCGCCATCAATGCTCCCTGATAGCCGTTGACAGCGGCAAGCAAAAGACCAAGCAAGGCAATAATCGTCTTTCCGGAACCGACATCCCCCTGCACAAGCCTTGACATCACATGCGCTCCGTTTAGGTCTGCCTTAATTTCCTCCCAGACTTTTTGCTGAGCGCCTGTCAGTTCATATGGCAGTTTATGCATGAATTGTTCCACCGGTTCGGCAATCGCAAATGAAAATGTATTTTTACTTTTTTCATTTTTCTCCTTCATTTGCCGCAGTGCCAAAATAAACACAAGAAATTCTTCAAACACAAGACGCTCTCTGGCAGTATAAAATTCCTCTTTGTCTACCGGAAAATGAATTCCCTGTATCGCATAATTATATTCCGCAAGATGATAGCGGGTTCGAACATCCGGCGGAAGGAAATCCTGCTTCAAATCCAAATAGGAAATTGCCTGTTTCATCGCTTTGACGACAGCATTGTTCGTAAGTCCGGCTGTCAATGCATAATTGGGCTGCAACGTGTTTATCTTCTCCTCATACAACTCACTCGGATAAAAAATTTCCGGCTGTTCCATAAGAAGTGTTCCTTTTCGCCGCACGACTTTTCCACGTAGTGTGACCACACCCCCTTTTTGAAACGTATTTCGCAAAAAAGGCATTCGGAACCAGACAACACGCAAAGTTCCAGTGATATCCTTCACATAAATGGTTGTAACCTGCATACTTGTTCTGCCAGAGACCTGTACTTTCCCGTAAATCGCACCTGTGACCGTCACAGTTCTGCCCTCGTCTATCTCTGCAATCGGGGTTGCTTCCTCATACACTTCATATCCTTTCGGAAAATGTCGAAGCAAATCTCCAATCGTAAAAATATTTAATTTTTGGAATAATTTTTCTGTCTTCTCGCCAATCCCTTTCAGTGAGCTGATCGTTGATTGCTCATTCATATTTCTGTCTCCTGTTTCAGAAAAAACGGGAGATATCACTTCTCCCGTTTTTGTCACTCTTATTCTACTGCCAATACATAATAGTAAATCGGCTGACCTCCAAAATGTGTGTCCACATCTACACTTGGATACTTTTCTTCAATCTCCGCTGTCAGTTTTTCTGCGTCTTCTTCGCTGACATCTGCTCCATAGTAGATACTGATCAATTCCGAATCCTCATCCACAAGTGTTTCCAGCATCTCTTTTGTCGTCGCTGCGATATCGGTTCCCACTGCAATGATACCGGAATCACCAATTCCCATGATATCATCTTTGTGGATCTCTTTGTCATCGATATGTGTATCTCGCACTGCATATGTTACCTGTCCGGTCTTGACATTCTTGATCTCTTCTAACATGACTTCTTCATTTTCTTCTGCCGATAAATCCGGAACAAAATTAATGATTGCAGTAATTCCCTGCGGAACCGTCTTTGTAGGAATAACAATTACTTCCTTATCTTTCACTAAAGATTTTGCCTGGTTTGCCGCTAATGTAATATTTTTGTTATTTGGGAAAATAAATACATGTTTTGCATTGACTTCATCAATCGCATTCAACATGTCGTCTGTACTTGGATTCATTGTCTGACCACCTTCAATGATATAGTCCACTCCAAGCTCTTTAAAAATCTCATTCAGACCTTCTCCGATGGAAACGGCAATAAAACCGAACTCTTTCTGAGCTTCTTTTTTCTTTTCTTTCTGTTCTTTCGCAAGCTTCTGCGCATCGCGGATCAATTTTTCTTCATGCTCTTCGCGCATATTGTCAATCTTCATACGAGAAAGCTGCCCATATGTCAATGCCTTTTGAATTGCAAGTCCAGGGTCATTGGTGTGTACATGTACTTTTACAATTTCATCATCTGCCACACATACGATTGAATCACCGATAGACTCCAGATATGCCTTGAACGTTTTCTCATCTTCCTCTGTAAATTCTCTCTCTGCCATAATGATGAATTCTGTACAGTAACCGAATTTGATCTCTGTTGCCGCCTCTGCGCTGACCTTTGTCACAGCAGCACCTGTGCTGGAAGCAATCGCACTGTAATCAATCTCTTTCCCTAAAAATGCGTCATATGCACCCTTTAACACTTCTAAAAGTCCCTGTCCGCCGGAATCAACCACCCCAGCTTCTTTTAATACCGGAAGCATATCCGGAGTCTTCGATAACACATGTTCTGCATGCTTGATAATCTCTGGAATGAACACTTCCAAATCATCTGTCTCTTCTGCAAGTTCCCAGCCTTTATCTGCAATTCCACGTGCAACAGTCAGGATCGTTCCCTCTTTCGGCTTCATAACCGCTTTGTAGGCAGTCTCCTTTGCCTTATCAAGTGCGTTCGCAAGAATCAAACAGTCAATCTCTTTGACTTCTTTGATTGCTTTTGTAAATCCTCTGAAAAGCTGTGAAAGAATTACTCCTGAGTTTCCTCTGGCTCCTCTTAAAGACCCAGATGAAATCGCCTTTGCCAAATCCTTCATATTAAGTTTTTCCAATGCCGAAACTTCTTTTGCCGCTGCCATGATCGTAAGCGACATATTCGTTCCTGTATCCCCATCCGGTACCGGAAAAACATTCAATTCATTTATAAATTCTTTTTTTGCCTCGATATTTCCGGCGCCTGCCAAAAACATCTTTGCGAGCATCTCTACATTTATTGTCTTCGTTGCCACAATCACTTCCTCCTTAAATTAATCGATTACTCTTACGCCTTCAATATAAATGTTAATCTTATCCACTGTCATTCCGGTGAACTCTTCTACTTTATATTTTACGTTGCTGATTAAATTATCGGTAACGGCTGAAATACTCACACCATAGGATACGATTACATGGAAATTCAAAGTAATCTTATTATCTTCTGAAATTTCCACCTGAATTCCATGTGTCAGGCTTTCCTTTTTCAAAAGCTTTACAAGACCATCTTTTACACTTACTGCCGCCATACCAACGATTCCAAAGCATTCCACAGCTACAGTTCCCGCATATTTTGCAATGACTTCCGGTGCAATTGTAATGATTCCTAATTCTGTACTCATACATCCTTTCATATCTATTCCCTCCAATTTTTGTTATGGATTTTCTTTTTTATGCATACTTAACGTTTATATTATACTCTGTTTTGCCAGTTTTTACAACAACTTATAAAACCTTTCTTCAAATTGTTAAATAAGTACTTGCAAATTAAACTTTTTTCTGCTAAAATAATTTGTGTTGTGAGTCTGGTATGACTATTAATATCGTTAGGAGGTGCAATCATGGCTAAATGTGCTATTTGTGAAAAGGGTGCTCATTTCGGAAATAACGTAAGTCACTCTCATAGAAAAACACCAAAGATGTGGAAATCAAACGTAAAATCAGTAAGAGTAAAAGCTGAAGGCGGAAATACAAAGAAAATGTATGTATGTACTTCATGTTTAAAATCTGGCAGAGTTGAACGTGCTTAATTTTACACAGAATGAAACGAGATGAAGAATCATCTCGTTTTTTTGTGCATCTATTATTATCCACAAAATAAATTATATCCAACTATGAGACATATAAAAATCAACACAAGACCAACAAAGACATTTGGCAGCATCAGCATAATCAGCATTCCAACTGCAATAAAAAATAATGCAAACCCAATTACTTTTTTCATTGCTCTACTCCATGTAGTGTATCCTCTTTTTATTATATGTCTCATTCTTCCAAATTATTCTGCGTCGTTCAACATATCCGCAACATCCTTTTCCGTTACTTTCTCCTCTTTTTTAGAAGAAAACCGATCAACCACATCAGGAACCATATCTAAAATTTTTGTAATCGTATCCTGATTTTTGATATTTACAAGTTTTGTCTTTCCGTCTTGAATCACAAGCACCGCACACGGTGACATCTTTCCGCCAAGTCCACCGGCGCCTTTTTCCTTTTTATCTCCCTGAAATGAACCGGCTCCCACCGCAAATGAAACGTCTACCAATGGTAAAATGATAGTATCGCCAATGTGAATTGCATCACCGACAACAGTCTTTGACGAAACAACACTGTCCATCTCACGAAATAAAGCTTCTACTGTTGCATTAAATTTGTTATCCTCCATTTTGTATTCCTCCTCGCATATTTTATAATTTAAACGTTTTTATATGTTCATATGTGGTTCTGACCTGTTTATCAAAAAATAAATTCCACAAAACAATCACTGCATAAATTCCTCGGATACGCCCTTTAATCAGAAGGTGCCCTTCTAAAATCCGATATTCGAAATCCGGATAGATATCTATATGTTCTCCATAAAACGGATAAAGCATACTCAGCACAGCCAGTATCCTCCCCGTATCGTAGGGATCCTCCAATCCAAATCGCACAGCGCCTGTAAATTTCCTCGGTCTTAAAAGCCGAAGAATTCTGAACAATTCTTTTTTCAAACGCCCCCATGCCGCTTTGTGAATGGGCTCCGCAAGAAACTCTGTTAATTTTTCTTTTTTCTCCAAAAGCACTTTTATCTTATCACACATTGTCTGATATGTATATTTTATCTTTTGAAGCAAAGATTGTTTTTCCTTTTTCTCACTTTCTGCCGTTTCTCCACACTTCTTTGCTGTGCGGTTTCTTTTCACTTTCTTTTCCTGCGGTTCTTTTTTCGTTGGAATGTTTGTCGGCTCTGCTTTCTGAGGCACTTCTTCGTCTCTTTTTTCTTGTTCCTTCTCAGACTCTTTTTCTCTGTATATCTCATTTTGGAGCGTTTCAATGTGCTCTGTCTGGTTCAGTTTTTTCCAGCCGATTCGAATCTGCCAGCAAAATTCGCCATTTTGATATTTAAAATATCCGGAAAACAAATGTAAAAGCCACGAAAACCGAGCATGCGCGTCGATACTTTCAAATGTCCCTGCACTTTCCGCCTCAATTCGATACCGGACAGGCACAAAAAGCACAATGCAAATGAGCAATACTGCAATTCCCAGTATTGCTGCCAGAAGAATTCCTATGATTTTCAAAATCCATAATATAATCTGGAACATGTCTGCACCTACACTTTTCCCTCTTCAAACTTTTTTTGCTGTTCTAGCAAATACTTGCGTATTTTCATATCTCCTGTCACATCATACACTTCCTGTGCAATCTTTTCCACTAAGTACAGTGCCTCTTCAAAACCATCTGCAATGCCAACCACAAGTAGCCTTCGCTTTTTCCAGCCCCTTTGCAGCAACAATGCCGTATCGTAAAACTCAAGATTATTATTCGCATTTTCTGCAAGAACAATCACATATTTATTTAACTGTATTTTATCATGCTCTAACTTATATATGATTCTCTCTTTTTTTTCTTTTAATTCATCACTTAAATACAGATTATGATAATATTTCATATGGATCCCTCAATTATTTAATAGTAATACGCATTCAAAACCTGTTTTGCAACCGATACTGCACTCATTCCGGAATTGTCTGCACTTTCTACCACCGCACTGATTACAAGTTCTGGATTGTCTACATTGGTAAACCCTGTAAACCACGAATGGGATTTTTCTTTATCACTGCTGTATTCTGCTGTCCCTGTTTTTCCGGCTACCGTATAGCTTTCTCCGCTAAGCGCCGTCCCCGTTCCATGATCGATAACACCTTCCATATACTCTTTCAGTTTTGCTGCTTCTTCCGAAGTCATAAGCGTTTCGTATGTCTCCGGAACATTTTTCTTAACTGTCGTTCCTGTATAATTTTCGGTATGATCAACCAAATATGGTTTCATCAATGTCCCTCCATTTGCAATTGCAGCCGAAATAAGCGTCATATGGTACGGACTAATCTGTGTTTTTCCCTGACCAATTGCTGTCATCATAATTTCACTGTCTGTTGTGTTTTTGTCCACACGAAATTTGCTTTGGCTGTAAGGCAGTACAGACGGAAGCTTTTTATTAAACAACAACTCTTCTGCCGTTTTTCTGTACGCTTCTTTATCCAACATCAGACCAATATTAGAATAAGATGCGTTACAAGAGTTGGCAAGCGAATCCGCTAAATTTTCCTCACCATGCGCCCTGTTTCCCGCACAGTGAATCGTCGTCCCTTCATGGGTGATCTCACTTTCACAATAATAACTATAATTTTCAAAATCCGAATATTCACGCATATACTCTAATGTTGTGACTAACTTAAAGGTAGATCCCGGCGCATACGCTCCCTGTGTCGCACGATTCAGAAGCGAACTGTTTTCATCTTTAGTAAGCCATTCCCAGTCTTCCGAAATGGTATTTGGATCAAATGTCGGTTTGGACACCATGGCAAGTATCTTTCCTGTGCTTGCTTCCATGACAACAACTGCCCCCTTATGGTCTCCCAATGCATCATAGGCTGCTTGCTGAAGTTTGCTGTCAAGCGTTGTAACTACATTGTCGCCAATATTTTTTTCTTCTTTAAATTCTTTTACAATCTTCTCTACAAAAAAAGCATTTGATGTCAGCAAATCAAAATTTTCCACGGATTCCAGTCCTGACTTCCCTTTTGAATCATATCCTACTACATGTGCATACACATCTCCATAAGGATAATTTCTTGTCTCGGTTCCATCCTCCGCAACTACTGTCTCAGCCAGCACCTCTCCGTTTTTATCTAAAATACTTCCTCTTACAACTCGGTCAGAAAGGGAATCCATACGCACATTATAAGGACTGTTGATAATTTCTTTGCTTCGCACAACATTAAAATATACAAGATACCCCATCATTACCAGAAAAAGTGTCACAAAAAAATATGTCACCCTAGCGAATTCTTTGTTTGTTGATTTCTTTTTCTTTGTTCGTTTTTTCTCTTCTCTGCGGCCGTCTTGCTGCATCTTTTTCGCGCTCGTTCTTTTTTTCACCGGCGGGACTTCTTCTCTTGATTGTTGTCCTTTGCGTGTCTTGCGGACTCTTTCGTCTTCCTGTCGTCTCCTGCCGTCTTGTCTGATTTTTCTGTGCTCGTAATTGTTGTTCTTTTCTTCTCTCAATATCTTCTTCCTCGTCTTCTCTTAAAATATACAATCCCTGAATAATTGCAAACATAATCAAAGTGCTCAATACAGAACTTCCTCCATAACTGATCAGAGGAAGTGTCACACCTGTTGACGGGATAAATTTTGTCACACCGCCAATAGTCAGAAATGACTGAAAAATGAAACAAGTTCCAAGTCCCAGTGCCACCAGCTTATAAAAGCGGTTATGAAGCTGCATTGCAATATTCAAAAACATCACATAACAGCTTAGGAAAATTAATATGATGCAAAGCGCAAAAATCAGTCCCATCTCTTCGCAAATTGCTGAGAAAATAAAATCCGTCTCCGCTACCGGAATCGCATCTGCCTTTCCCTGAAACAATCCGGTTCCAAACCAACTCCCTGTTCCAATCGCAAACAAAGACTGTGCCACCTGATATCCACCATTCTGATAAGAAGCGAAAGGATCTTGCCATACGATCACACGGACACGAACGTGGTTAAACAAATAATAAGCCACGACAGACGCTGCCGCTCCCGCGCCAAGGCCGGCAAATACATATAACGGCTGGCTTGTGGCCACATACAGCATAACAAGATACACAATAAAAATAATCAATGCCGCACCCAAATCCTTAGATGCAACCAGAATCAACACATGAAAAGCCGCTAATGCCGTTGTAATCACAATATCTTTAAATGCTCTGGAGTGATAAAAGCTGGATGCAACAAAAAACACAAACAATATCTTTACAAATTCGGAAGGCTGGACTCCAACACCTCCCACCATAAATCCCAGCTTTGCTCCAAATTGTTCAGTTCCCACAACAACAACTGCAGCCAATGCAACAATTCCCACACCACAGTACAGCCATCTCCACTCGGAGAGTTGTTTCACTTTCCGGATGATCACCGGAACTGCCAGACTGATTGCCACACCGCCCGCTGCAATAACACATTGCTTCACCGCCTTATTATAAGACAATCTTGTGATCATGATAAAACCGATTGTCATAAGCATACACATATTATTGACTACAAGGCGTGAAGCCTTTGGATAAATCCATGTATACAGCAGTATGATTGCCAAAAGCAGTACTACCTGTACCGCATAAAATATCAAAATCTTTATTTCTCCGATTTTAAAATACATTCCCGCAAACGCAAGAAAATGTATCATAAACATCAATTTATTCTGGTTCCGCAAAATACGCCGCTTTTTGTCTCCGTCCGCATATCCGAAGACAGTGAAGCATTCGTATGTATACATCGTAATCAAAATGATCATGAGGTACTTCGCACATTCTACTATAATATTTGCCAATTTCTCACCTACTTTATTCCCCTCTTAAAATGTCCTCTTGTAAATTCCATATCTGGTTCTCTTGCTGCCTGATTTTCCAAAAAGATGGCTCGATATAAGTCCAATACTTTCCTTACGGTCTCTTTCTTTTCAACTGTAAACTGGAGACGCATAGCCTTTGGCATCAAGTCCTCAATTTCTTCTTTTTGATCTGTCAGAACGACCGGCAAGGAATTATATATGATATTATAACAATAATCACAATTGTTTTTCACAAAAAACTCTTTTTGGTATCGGTCCCTCATCACAAGTATTCCTTTTTCTTTTCGACATCCTGCTACCGTCTTTGTCACACATTGTGCTGACACCATCATCGGCACATGTCCATAGACTACCAGTTCACTGCTTTCCAGCCCTACTTCTCTTAATTCATTATAATTTAATTCCAGTGGCGCTGTTGTTGCCTCCACCTCTTCTTCCATCCAGAATTTCTTTGCATATCGATTGAATTGATACAGATTATAGTCTGTGACAATGCTGCCTTGGTAGCCATGTGCCTTCAGAAACTGATAACTCTCATAATTTCGTATCAGCACACCATCCCAAGCCGCTTCAAAAATATGGGCATAACAAGCTTCATACTTTGCGTTTGCATCTGTCCTGAAAATATGTGGCATTCCAAGATAAATTGTTTTTCCCCGTTCATGCACACTTTGAATCATGTCATTCAGATTCGGATTTTCCCATATGCGCTCCGCAAGATTACAATCCAGATAAATTCTCTGCACAGAAGACTCTTTTAAAACTTCCAAAAGCTGTTCGCTCGTTTCTACAGAAACATAAAAGCAATTGCATTTTGTGTCTGCAGCGACTGATTTTTCCATGTATTTTGGAGCATCAGAACTTTTTCTTCTTGTCTTTTGCAGAATCTGATCTTCCAATGTATCTAATGCTTTCCTTCTAAGTTCATTCAGACTCTGCATCGGCAGGAACACATTCCCCAAAAG